>Ga0209755_10000775_pt1 | contig 55568 bp, 53 predicted proteins | sample TergutCo191P1_FD_187301 | JGI IMG/M metagenome (GOLD analysis project Ga0209755, IMG submission 187301) | Cornitermes sp. P1 segment gut microbial communities from Petit-Saut dam, French Guiana - Co191P1 (SPAdes) (version 2) | ecosystem: Host-associated > Arthropoda: Insects > Digestive system...
TTGTGGATAGATTACATGGTTTCTATCTACATCAACTACATAATACTCAATGTAATAATCTCTATCCTTGGCTATATCAAACCTCTCCATTAATTTGAATCCGACAATCATACCGTCTTCTTTTAATACTTCGGTAATTTCTCCTGAGCCTAATCCTATCTTAAATCTTTCATGCTGAACTTTAATTAACGATCCGGGTTTATAATATCTGCCTTCCTTACCTACTGTTAATTTAACTTCACCCGGTCTGTGTATCTCTTTAGCCATTATTCTTCTTGTGTGCCACATAGCCTGATAATAAGATGTTGTAAAGTCCAGTTTTAAAGGCGCGTATTTATCCTCACCCGGGTTATTTTTTGCCCATGTTATCTTATCAGGTCTTAAAACTCTATAAGTATTTTGAGACCAGCCCGCTTCCTGATCTACAAATTCTACCGCATATCCGTCAGGCTTTCTTTCAAGTGATCTGCTTTCAGACATTTTTATTATTCTTTGCGGGTTTAATAACGCAATAGGTATAGATTGATAGTGATCATAGGTTACGATTATTTCACCGTATTCATTTATATAAAGTCCGCCGTCACAGGTGGCTAAAATTGATCTCATTGCGTCTATCTTTTTTGTACCCGATGTCAATACTCCGTTGCACTCTAATTCAAATACAAATTCATCTTCGCCGTCAATTAATACTTTTCTGGGATCATCTGAAAATATTCCCGTATTTCCGCAATACTCATACAGCTTTCCAAAACTTTTTAAATTAAGCTCTTTGTCATCATGCTTAGAATGATCGTGTAAAAGTCCTGTCATAAGCTCCAGCAAAACAGCGGCAGGATTACTTGTTTTTGTTTTATGATTCTTATCCGACCAGTTTTCACCGTCCCATGTTCTGCCTGTCATTGAGGCTATAATGTTAAATTGATCTAATTTCTCTTGTGTGTTTTGATTTACTTTTATTTTTATTCCAAGTCTGCAAAATTTATCTTTTACTAAATCATTGATATTTTCAGCGGCTACTAATTCAGTATCACATGATAAATCAGGATTATACTGCATTGTTCTAATAGCTGATAAATAAACGCGATCTCTATAACCGCCTGTGTGCATTCTGGTAATTCTGGTTGCTCTTATAATAACAGGATCGCCTGATTTTTTATAAACAGTAGAGGCATATGGAGAGAAGTCTACCTTAGCCAAAAACCTCATTTGTCGTGTACTTCGCCTTGTTATTACATCTGCAGGACGATATAGGGTAATGGGTTCAGGCAGGGTTTTATTCTTATCCGTACCGAAGTTTGCTCCTGATAAGATAACTCTACTACCGTCTGCCAGATGAATAGTTATTAAAACAAACCATCCTACTGGGATACGATTTCCTTCTGCTAATATTGATATTATATCCCGATTGCCGTATTTCCAGTTAACGGGTTCTATTTCCATAACTATGCCATTTTGAGTTAAAAAAGGTATATTATTGACAGAAACGCCCGTTATCATTTTAAACGCATTCTCTATAGATGATCCCTTGTCAAGCAAAATGGATGTTGATTCCGTATCCCATTTATCAATCGGTATTTTATTCCAATTTAATCTATCGACAGACCATTCCAATATTATCCCTACAGAAGCATCTGTAGCTTCTCCGTTTTCAGAATCCCATCCATGTAACCCGTCAAGCATAATTTCAATTTCCGCTTTCATTGGAAAACGAGCTGTATCTCTTTCAACAGGTTCTGCTCCATCATCATCTATAAAAATATCACTTACTGTACCGGCATTATCTTTTTTCAATCGCCCTATTTCAACTGACCCGCCAAGTGAATCTACCCATTTCTGTGTAAATTCTTCAGTTGTAAAATCTTCTTTACACTGCGCTATTTCTATGTAATTTTCTTCTGTATAAAACGGAGGATTATCTCCTCCCGGGTCTTGAAATACAAATCTTCCATATTGCGCGTTATCATTAAATGAATTATTATTCGTGTTCTCAGAAAAATCTGTAACAAGTTCAGTAGTTCCGTTTCTTATTTTTTCAAAACATAATCCATCTTGTCCGCATAAGAATGCAGCGTACCAATATAAATCTTTGCCGTCTTCTCCTTCGGGTTTCATATATGGTTCTGATATAAAATATGGAGCAAATAAATGTTTACCCAGTATAATAGGAGCGCTTTTTCCTTCTGCCGATTCATTTCTGGCGTCTCTTAACTGCGGTATAGATGTAATATCTTTTTTTTGGTTTTCTTTACCAATTCTGTCAAGTGCTTTTTGTAATTCTTTTTCCGCTATTTTCATTTGTTCGTACGCATATATACTTGTTCCTATATTAACACCTAGCACTACAACGCCTAAAATAATATTAAATATTGTAATAGGGTCTCCGGGAGTTTCTTGAATAATTATAATATCATCTTCTTGGACTTCATAATCAGGATTTATTTCAGCCGAGCCGTTTAAAATACTAGTATACTCCCATTGAATATCTAAATTATCTTTTAATTTTCCGTTAAAATTATATATTACTCTTTCAGAATTAAGACCTTTGTAATGATTGATTATTCCCATATCCAGTATCCTTTAACTTTATAATTAGATATATCTTCAACAGTAACACCGTCACTTAAAGTTGCATGGATCATTCTGTTTTTATCTATTGAATAACCCAAATGCAGACGATCTTCTCTTTCTATCTCAATAACACATCCTATTTTAAATTCATCAAGGTTTTTTAATCCTACATAATCTGCCAGTTTTACAAGGGTACAGTTAAATCCTTTATAAACAGGATCATGAATAGGAGTACAGTTTCTTTTTGCGATTAACCATATTAGTCCGAAACAGTCTAAACCTGATTCATCTCTGCCGTGTACTTTATACGGAATACCGATTAAATCTGATAAATCCATAATTATCCCATTAACATATTGATATCAAAAACCCATGGATTAACCTGCATATTCATGCGATCATCCGCCGAAAGCGACCATGTTATTTTTTCGTTATCCCATGTCAAAGATCCATGGCTCTGTGAGACATAACTTAGCGGAGCAATATCACCTTGTTCATTAATGAGTCCGATCACATCAATAGTTGCTTTGTCGTCTATTTCATCAAACCATTTTAATAATTCATAATTTCCCTGCTGTTGATCTATATCTATTTCAAGAGTTCCGCCTTGAACAACACCATCTCTTGATGACGGGAGTTTATAAGACATTGGAACCGAAGTATACAAAATATTATTAAAAGATATATCTACATTATTAGATGTAAAATACCAAACAATATCGCTTTCGGGATGTTTTAATTGTATGAGTACAGGATATGAATGACCTGAAGCCCTGCTAAAAAGTCTTGAAAAATCAATTATATTCATTATTCATCCTTCTCCCATATTTCATCAACACGCAACTTTGCATATCCAGGATACGGCAAGCGGGTGTATACTTTATTAAAACCCGGGATTACCTTTTCTTTATCATGCCATTCTATTATTACCAGTCTAATATTTGATGGCAAATTGGTGAAATCAAATCCTTGTTCAGCTCCTTCAATGTCTATTTTAATCACCGTAGTATCAGGATTTTCTAGTAATACTTTATTAAATGACTCGGCTTTAACATGATTTTCAGAGAATTTGCATACTCTGTTTTCCATAGGATTATTATTATCTAGTATTCGTCCAATAAATGTAGAATCCTCCGAGATAACAGCACATTCGTTATATTTAACCAGCGGAGATTTGAATACGTTTTCAGGTATTAGTATGTCAAAACCAACATACTCATTATTCGGGAATGTTTGGGCAAGTAAGCCAACGTGACATCCTATATCCAATATAACATCTTCGGGTTTTATGTATTTATAAAGAATATCTTTTAATATTGTTGTTATAGCCATGCAGGTTTACCGTCCTTCCATAATCCTGTTTTTCTTAAAAAATATTCCACTGAACTCCCCGAACCACAAGAAGAGCATAGAGGAAACCACTCTATCGGGTTATTTCTATGGTTACTGAAAAGACCGTCAGAAGGCTCTTGTACAAAACATTTGCCTATTTTACCTGAAGCATAAATGGTTGCCATTGCGTCTATAACTTCTCCGCATTTAGTCTCTGTTGGAACTCTGCAGCAAGATTGGTCACCATGTTCTGACTTACTATCAAAAATCATGTAATTAAAAACCGTATAAGGTATTCCGTTATCTTTACAATATTGTTCTTTTTCTTCCCAGTTATCCAAGGCGTTTCTGAATATTAATATTAAATCATAGTATTTTGGCATGGGTTTTCCTTGATGCCATGCGGCGATTCTTTTAAAGTTTGGTATTTGAGGTATAGGTAATGAGCCGTTGGTTCTAATTAGTCCGCCGAAATTACGAAATTGTAAATCTTGTACTAAAGTATTTATTTCGGAATATAATGCTGGTTCTCCGCCGTCAATTTGAACTACGGTCTTAGCAGGGTCTACCATCTCATCAACCCAAGGAATTAAATCGAAGTTTGTAATTCTGTTATATTTATTTCCTTCAAGGTCTAATTCATCTTGTTCATAAGTCCACTTTTTCATAGGGCATTGCGGACATTTATAATTGCAGGATTGATTAATATAGATTTGTAATAATTTCATGATACTGTTCCTGTTCTGTTAATCGCACCAGTAAAAGTAGTCCGAAGCATGGTTGCCCCTGTGTTTCCTCCAACGTTAGCGCGATCTGTGGTATAAAGGCGTAAGGCATTAGCATTAGCAGGTAAGTTTACTGTTTGAGGAGTTTCAGCCGTACTGTAACACTTCGAATATACGCCATCATTATTATCAGAAAAATGTACATCCGGCATAGTTGTTAAATATATCCATTGATTACTCGCATTGCGATACTGTAACTGTACATAGGGATTAATACATACCCATAAATAAGAATCTTGAGGTCTAGCAATAGAAGCCTGTACTACAGTATAATAGGAAATAATCCGAGCCACATTTCTAGGTATTATAGATAGCTCATCGGAATACGAATCACTTGTAAGCTTTGATTCAACAATAATAACTGCTGCTTGCTGAGGAAAACCATCCCTATTATATGTTCTTTTCGCTTGATTATTTATACCTATATATCCTTTAGTCACTTGTTTCGCCACTCCATCTACTGATCTATAAATCTCGATTACTTTTTTGGCTTGTCCGCCTATTGGTACATATATCATGCTTGGTACACCAATAGTAAAGTGTTAGTTGCTAAACTTGAACCAATACCGGGATCACTTGTTGTAGTTGAGATTGTAAATCCAGGGTCTCCCTGTATACCACGGAATGAACCCATAGAACTGAATGAAGCAGTACCGGAAGCCGGTAATGTTACTATTTTATACATGGTATATGCGCTTAGATTAACTCCACCCAAAGTCCTTGCACTGGAACCGAGCAAAACCATGTCTCCGGCTTTCCAGCCGAGTGCCGTTAATTGCGCCGATGTTTGCGTGGAGCCGGGGTCAGCGCGAATAGAAAACCCATTAACACCGATAGAACCATCAGCTCCTTTTGCACCGCGGATATTTCCGGTATATTTTAATGTAAATGGAATTAAACTTGTTATTTCTACAACGTCACCGATTATCATAGATAAATTACCCACAATGATAGAATCGTTTCCTGCATTACAAATAAAATCATTTATTCTCATATTTTCGGCAGGTATCGCAAGCGACTGCCTCACCATAAAAAATAATGTTCCTCTGCTTCCTTCTTGAATTTGCGCAATTATATCATTTTCGTTTACACCACTGTCTTTAATATTACCGTCCGCTGCTATGGATATAAAATTATCTGTTACTCCATCTTGTAATTTATCAGCTTTGCCTGAAATATCAGTAGTATAAGTAAGATCATATATCCATGTTATTAATCCATTTGTAATATTAGTTACTATATATCGTGTAGTTTTATTATTCATGGTTTCGTCATTTCTTATTGTTGCAAAATCATTTACTGTAATACCATTTACAAAAAAACTTTTATCCGTAGGAAGTAATGCAAATGAATCAAAGGCTCCGGCATAATTCCCAAGATTTTCTACACTGTTAATTCTTGAGTCTAGTCTTTTAACTTCAATATTGGTGTACTCATTCGCTGTATCAAGTGTATTAATGTCACCTTGTATTCTATACTCAGTCTCTAACTCTAACGCTTGTTCAAGGGTGTTAATGTTATTTTCGATATCATCTGTGTCTATAAGATCGTTATATGATACTTTACTTGAATTAACACCATCGTGATTATGACTGAATAACTTTTCTTTCAACCATTTTAAGATATTCCTAATCTGTTGTAAAATATGATTTACTTTCCCGCTGTGTGGGAGCTGATCTGATGCTTCTTGATCTTGCAGAGTTACCCATAGATTAGATTGAATCTCTCCATCCATTTGCGAAACTTCTCTGAAACCGAAAGAAGCCTGAACTATTCCTTCAGATCTATCGTAAGTTACAGATTGAGGCGTAAATTGATATACTGCGGTTTCAGCCGGATTTAAAATATTTGAAAAATAGAATGGAAGCGTTCCATTTCTCAATGTTACTTTATACCAATTATCAAATAATTCTTTTTCTGTTTTCCCGTGTTCTATAATTTCTTTATTATTTAGTAATAAAGACAGATCAGAGAATACCATAGGAATATAAGAATTTTTCTGCCATATTCTTTGTTTTCCGCTGTCAAATCTTACTTCTTCTACAAATCCGTCTTCCTGCGAATAATTACCGTCAATAGATATTTTTTTATTTACTTTTTCATGCCAATCCATTACTATCATAATTTTCCTCTTATCAAAGTTTATCTAAATAAAATATTTAAACAATATTTTATGTCCATCTTGTTCCCTGAGAATTTGACTGTTGCAAAGATATAGCGTTATCCATGCGACCGCTTGTATACGCTTTATCCATTATTTTCGTAACAATGAATTCTAATCCTTCCGGGGTAATTCTCTGATCTACGCTAACATCTTTAGCGGCGTTGTTTATAACCTTAACATCTAAATTCAATCCTCCATTGTTCTTTTTTATTCCGGCTAACTCGGCAGTGTTTCTCATTGCATTCTGGAATTGTCTGTTAGTTAAAACATATTCATTACCTAAAAGGGTTGCGTCTACTTCCTGATTCGATCTTCCATGTACCAGACCGCCTGTATGGAATGCCGGTTTTTTTGGTTGTGATGATATAACAGTAGCTACTTGTACAGCTCCCAGTATACCAGCAAGAATCGCACCCGCTGTATCGCCTTTTGCTAATGCAGCTAATACAGCCAAAGCAGCCTGAGCCGCCGCCAGTGTAGAATTTGCCATCCATTGAATCATCTCTATTTTATATCTTTCAAGAGCCGCTTCTTTCATTATCCTTTCTTCATTGGCTGCTCTCTGTTCATCACTCTGTACCATTTCTCTATTTTGTCTTAATTTATTTTCTGTTTCTTGATTAAGAATATTTGTAAATATAGTTGAAATAGAATTTGCTATGTTTGAAGCAGCGTCTAAATACTTCTGAGAAGCAGCAAGTATATCTTGATACATTTGCAGATGTGCATCTTTGATTTCTTTAGTTTTATCATTTTCTATCTGTGCTTCTAATCTTGCGTGATTTTCAACCATCCTCATTTTAGCGTTGTACCATTCTTCTTCTTTCGTTAATTTTTCTTCATTTGTCAGATCAGTTCTTTCCAGCTCTGCTTTATATAATTCATCTAAATATTTTAATTGTTTTTCAAGTTCCTTTTCTCTCTGTTGTTTTCTGTAAGCGGCTTCAAATTCAAGTCTTTCCACCAGAGCTTTTTCGTCAATATCACTTAGAGCTTTTTGAAATAGTTTTTCTTGTACTTGTTCATTGATTCTAGTAGTTTCATCTTTGACTGATTGTTGTAAGGATTCCATTTCTTGGAGGCGTTTCTTTCGTTCTTCATCGGCTATTTTTTCGGCTTCGGCTCTTTCCTTTAACGCTTTGCCTGTATTAATAATAACCTGTTCTATACTCAATTCTTGTTTTATTAATCCACCAGACGTATTAATCAATTCTCTGTAAGCGGATATTTGCAAGTCAAGTATTTGATTTTGTACTTCTAAACCATCTTCTTCTTTTCCTCTTAGTTTAGCAACTTCTATTATTTCTCTTTTCTGCTGTTCCAATTTATTAAGGTATGTCTCCATTAATTCGGAGATAGATTTTTGTGTTTGTAAATTTCTTTCCTCTATATCCGCTTGACGCAACAAATTATCTAAATTATTTCTTGTATCATTTATTAAATCCATGCTAACTTCTCTTGTATTCGATAATGCTGTATTTAATTCTGTATAACTATATCTACCTCTTGTTATAAGTGCGTTAATTTCACTATGTGATTCAGCTACATCTTCCAAATACTTTTTTTGTAATTCTAATAATTGATTTTGCAATTCAATATTTTCTGCGGCTCTTGCCCTTCCAAGTGCTTCATCAATTAAAGACAAAACATCAATTATATCTTCTTGTATATTTCTATGAGATTCAGCTAATTCAATAAATCTAGCATTTTGACCGCTTGCATCCGTATAAAACATATTTACCCAATCGCCAGATAAATCAAATAGGCTGCCTATTCTTCTTAATACTCCACGATTTGCCAGCTCCATATTTCTTTCTGCTGTATCGTATAAACTTTCAATAGCTGCCGCATGGGCTCTAACAGCTTCTGCACCAGTAGCGGTATCGGATGATAATATTCTCACCGCTTCTCTTAGATTTACGGTTGCTCTCCTTGCCTCTACCATCCTTGTTATAAAACCGGTCATTGCAATTTTAAAACCCCTAGTTACCTCTTCCCATTGCTGACCGATAATTAATTTATAATCCGCTATTGCGTTGTTATATGCTATTTGAGCCTGAATAGCTGGATTAACAGCAGTAGTAGCACCGCTATAAGTCTGTTGCACTTGATCTAAAATTACTCTTTGCGCTTTTGCCAATTCTCCCTGTCTTTCAAAGTTTTCAATCATCATTTTTTGTTCTTCGTTAAATCGAAAACCTTGTCTGGTCAGAGCGGTTAAACCTTTAGATGGTACATCAAGAGCTTTACCAAGAGTTTCTGCCGCACTTTTAACATCCATTCCTATAACTCTTGACATATCTAAAGCAGCCTGCGTTGTATCTGAAAATACGTCTTTAGTAATATTTGTATAGCCTAAAAGAGCAGTTTGCATTTTATTTATATCATCTCTAGCTACACCTGAAGCATTAGATTGTTCTGTTGCTAATTTGTTTAATTGACTTGCGGTAGTCCATACGTTTGCGCCTGTAGAAGCTAGTACAACATTTAAAGAATCTTGTACTTTATATGATTCTATAGCGGCATTAGACATTTGGTCTAATGCGCCTTTTAATTTACCAAGAACAGCAACAACCTCACCTACAGCTAGTGCAGGATTAAAAAATTTAGCAAAATTAATTCCAGTTAGGGATTTAATTGTACTACTTACAAAACTTTTTATATCTTTGTCAGCTTTATTTAAGCCTTTTCTCAAGCCATCATTATCTACTGCGGTTCCTATACCTATATCAAATATGTTTTCTGCCATAAAAAGATATTATAATATATTTAAAGTTAAACAATATTTGAGCCGATAAATATAAAAAGGAGATTTTATGATATATGCTATTATTTGTTTTGTTGTAGGGGCTGGTTTTTTTATTACAAATTCGTTTTTAACTCCTGAGTCTGCTGTACAACAAACAGTTCAAGGTTTAGGATTTGTCTGCTCTTCTATATTTATAGTAGGCGGATTTATACTTTTACAGTTAAATAAGCTAATCAATAAGGACAAAATAAAGTTGCTAAACAATTAATGCGTTTGAAAAATTACGCAATTCGTTCTTGGTCAGTATCTCTATTTCATTAATTTGCTTCAACGCTATATCTTCGATTTCTTTAATCTTTATTATGGCATTATCTTTTATAATAGGAATATCTGTTAATTGTCTTGTTTTTTTTGCAATAGCTATATATTTTTTTTCTATATTCTTTATTACAAAAATTTTCTTTTTAGCTTCTTTATAAATTGATTTTATCTTACTTCTACTAAGATTGCCTATTTCATTTAAGGTGTTTATAACCTCTGTTTTTTCTGTATTTGGAAGATTTGCATTATTATTCATAAAAGAATAATGGCATTATTTAATAATTATAACAATATTAGCAAAACATCGATATATTATTATGGGTATGTGTAAATTTTGCGGAAAAAACGCGGGTCTTTTTAAAAGTGTACATCCTGTCTGTGAGTTTAATCATGAAACCGGTATAATTAATAAAGAATATGAGCAAAAAATGCAATCTGTTGTTAATGATTATAAAACTTTGACAGATAAAATAGTAAATAGAGAAATTAGTCCAGATGAAGCGCTTAAAGAGATGTTCAAAATAAGCTCTGTAGACATTGATAAAAACAGGAAAAAAATAAATTATAAGTCTATATTCCCTAATGGAATAGAGGCATATAACAAAGTAAAAGATAATCTAACTGTAAAAGAAATTAAATACATTAAAGGTTGGTTTTTTCCAACAATAAGTATTGAAGAATATTTCGACATGAAAATCCCCGGATTTCATGGCATAATAAGCTGGTTAGGCAGACTAAAAAAACCTGATAATTATAATCTATGCGAAAAATTATTTTCTATAATTGATGACTATATACCGACTTGCAAATATTACATATTTATTATGAATATAGACTTGAAATTTATTTGAAAAATAAAGATGTTTTATCTACTGCTTTTTCGGATGCTAAAAAATATGCACAATTACTCATAGATATGTCTGAAAATGTAATTAATATTCCAAGCATATATAATCATGAACATACTGGATATTAAAGAATGTTAATGATTCTTACTAAAACAAGGATTATGTGGGTATAATAAAAATATGCGAAAAAGCAAAATCCGAAGGCTGGAAGGGTGATTGAGAAAAACGAATTTATGAAGCTAAAAATAAACTTGAAAAAGGCATAAAATGAGTATTAATATTAATTATTAATGCTTTACATAAGAATCGGTATAAATATTGTTATAAATTAATTATATTTTAATATCTTTTTAATGAATAATGAAATATGTACCGATATTTATAATGCGAATGAAAGAATAACAGAATCAATAGTACGAGATAAATTCAAGCCATATACAAATCAGGGTTTTATAATCGAAGAACAACAGTCTTAAAATCCCAGAATTAGAAAACTTTTACAGAATGCTTCTAAACAAGGGATTGGAAAAAGTTATCTTGAATTTATAATTCAATCAGAAGAAGATTCAAGATTTTCAAACTTCATATCTGTATTTTCAATTTCTTCTTTTCGTATTATCTCTATTTGATCTTGAACCGCCTTGTTAATTGTTTCTTATTGTTTATTTACGCTTCTAATAACTTCACTTTCTACTTTAGAAAGACCGTCTTTAAGCTCTTTTTGGAGTTTATTTAAATCTAATTTTGTACTTATACCTATATCGAATACATTATTATTTGTCATTTTTATACCTCCAGTTTATTGACAAATGTTAGTTACATTTCTATAATTTAACAATATTTGCAAATTAAGGAGGTTTTATATGAATTATAAAAAATACTATAAAAATGCTTTTATTTTAATAGTAATAGCCTTTGTATTTATATCAAGCTGTAATGTCAATAGTTTAAATGACACATGGATAAAAGAAGGAAATGATAATGATATATATATATTATCTGGAAAAAATTTTGAATTTACATATTTTGATACTTCTTTTACGTTATTACATGATGGAGAAATAATTACTACAAAAGGTACTTATTCTATCACTGGAGATAATATTGAGTTTATAGATTCAAATGGAGGAATATTTGTATTGCCATTTTCACATACTGATAATATAATAAAAATAGGGGAAGAACGATATATCCGTAAGAGATAAAATTAAGAAAATTACCTCCTTTTAAGCAGCCACCGAGAGCTAATCTTAGTTTTTCCTTAACACTCTCATTTCACATTCTTTCAACCCAAAATGCTCCACATCTGTGAGCGTCTTGAAATCTAGATGTTGTATCGTTCCAAGTATTTCTGCCATCTTTATCACCATAAACAGAATACTTTACTTTCTCGTTTCCAAAGTCTGTTTTCAAGAACGTGTTTTTCACAAATGCCATTGTACCTGATGGTACCTTAAAACAATATTTACTTCATAACAAAAGGCTCTGTTTTTTTCTTTTCAATTTCCCATCTTTGCTTTCTTAACCTATATTCTTTATTATCCGCTTCCTGCGCAGCTTTTGCAGTTTTATACTCTTTTGGCGGCATCCATGATCTGTAAGCCATTATGTCGTTTATTGTATGACCTTTCAGCGATCTGAATAGTGATAAAAAATCATGCCAGTGTAATTCTTGTTTTATTAGGTCGATTCTATATTGTGATAAAAAAGCAGCGTAGATGTACTCTGAATCTGTTATCCAGTTAATCACTTCAACATCTAAGTTGTCGCCTAAATCTCTAGGGAGAGGCTGTTCATTCCTGTAAAATTTAATTAATTCCAGTAATCCGGCTTCTTTGTCTTTTGGCATCCCCAACTTTTGACCGCCGGTATACAGGAAATCGAATTCATCGTAACTTTGGGATTTATTAATTATTTTTTCAAATGCGATCCAATAACAGAAATCTGTCTGGATGAGGTATTCAACCCCATCCAGCCAAATTGATTTCTGCCTTGATCTGTCTACTTTATCAAAGAAGATCAATTAAATGTTACCATTGCCTTCGCCGACCTTTACTGAGATAGCGGCATTGATGCATGAATTTTTTACGCTTGTTATTGTTATGCTAGCCGTACCGTTTGTCTTACCGGTTATGACAAGCGATTGTAAATTGCGGTTTACTTCGCAAACATCAGGATCGCTGCTTTCAAAGATGAATCCTTGTTCGCTTCCTAACGGCGCGAATTCAACAAGTATTCTTCTTTCTTTGCCGACTCCTACTGTTACATCACCGGTGTCCGCTTTATCGCTTAAATTTATGCCGGTAATACTAATTTCGCTTGATGGTGTAAAACCGTAAGTTATCTCATGCGAGGATGCTGTGTCAGTTCTTCCCATGACGCCAAGAATTCTGCCTCCTGCCTGTGAGAAATTGACAGTTAAAGTACCGTCGGTATAATTACCTGATTCAACTGTACAAGTAATCATGTAAGAGTAAGCCAGGTACTTATTATGTTCACCACCCGCTTCTTCCTTCATAAAATCAACAATGTACGCTTTTAATTTTGCGTTATCGCCTGTTGGTCTTTGTTCAAGGAAGCTGTTAAAGAATTCATAATTAGGCGCGCCTTTCCTAATAATGATGTCCTTGCCGAAGGTATCACGATATGTTCTAACTTCGCTTTCAGGCTCTTCCTGACCGATAGGGTTTCTATCTACCGTTTCAGGGTTGTAGCTGATCTCATGTCCCTCAGCTTCGGTTAGCCTTCTGATAATCCCTCGAAAATCATCGAAGAATATTCCTCTCTGCGCCTGCGTTCCCGCCTTGCCCGGTTCGACCACTTGGTCGAATGCTTCATTCCAGATTTTTGACATACTATACTCCTAAAAGTTAATTTTGTTTATTGTGGCAAATTGTAAAAATTAAACAATATTTAAAAGTTAATTTATCAAATTTCATCTTGACAGTTAATTAAATAAGTAAATATAATGAAAGTAATAGCATTGTATATTATAAGGAGCAAGAAAATGCGTAAAATATTGTTTCCTTTATTAATTTTAAGCATACTTTGTTTTATGAGTAATTGCGATGAAAACCCAAAAGATCAAGTAGTAATAATAATTTTCCAAACAGATGGTGCCACAAATATCCCCGGTCAAAATGTACCATTCTCGTCTACTATAAGTGTCGAGCCACCTGAAAAAGCCGGTTGGTCATTTAAAGGTTGGTACCTAGACCAGGAATTTACCCAACCCTTTGATCTTGAAATATCTATCGAAACTCAGTGTAGTTATAGCAGTAGTATAACATTGTATGCTAAATTTCTTGAAAAGCTTTATAAAGTTATTTATGACGGTAACGGGAATACTGAAGGTGAAGTACCTGTAGATGATAATTTGTATGCTGAAGGGGATATAATACAAGTTAAATGGAATTATCAATTGCGAGGTATGAAAGATTTACCATTTAGAGGTTGGTCATTATTTGTTGATCCTGATTTTGATTGGGATTTAGTATTTTCTTATTATCACACTATTTACATTTATCCTGAATTAGGATTAGTATTTTTTGATTCCAATGGAAAAATTATTATACATGACACCGATATTGAATTGGTAGCAACTTTTGATAAATCTCAATTTCCTTATTAAGATAACAAAATAATGATAGCCCAAAAAGGGTCTTTGAGCGTATTACTACCAATCTCTCTTATATGAATTAAACTGCTATTACTATTTCCCATACTAGTGGAAATTGTATATTTTTCCTCTCTGTTGATTCTTAAGCCTTTTCTATAACTACGCGTTCCTTGCCCCACAAAATTCATCTCGCTATATACTTCAAAGCCTTCCCCTGTTAAAACATAATCGTCATGAACATTATATAATCTATAAATACCAGTGTCTTCACGACTTATTCTAACATTTGTAATACTAGTATCAATAATAACCAAATTATCGTTTACCTTTTTGAGTTCTATATAATCTCTAATTCCGCCATATAAATAACGAGGAGCTCTATTACGTAATGATACCATTGCATTTAAATTCCCAGAAACTTCCATATTCCTAGTTTTTATATCTGTAAATTCTGTCTGAATATCATTTTCTTTATTTTTTTTCAGAATAAAACCAGCAGGTGCTCTTCCTTGCGGATCATTGACCGATATATAGTTCTTGCTTTGAATTATACCTTTTTCTCCATCTATTTCTATTCCTTCATCTTTTCCTTTTATTGCTCCTATCAATAACTTCATTGCTACATTAACAGTTTCGGCATTTACAGTTTGAGCAAATAAATCCTTTACAAATGCAGCCGAAAATGCGGCATTGGGTTTACCGGCAGTTATATCAGCTAATGCCGCCATGTAAGGCGCTGTGTCATTTAATGGGATTTCAGTCCATTCAGTTGTCCATCTATAACAATAACCTGATTTCCAGCCAGCTTGATCTTCACCCAAATAAAGCACCCAATCATTACGATTTACATATAAATTATATATCTCTCCCTTACCATCTATTATAGTTCCAACAACATAAAAAGCACCTCTATAACTTGGTGTTGTACTACCTATAATTTCAGGTACTATATTATTTATAACATTACTTACACTCTTATTATCCGGTAATCCTTGCCCAGATTCTCCATCTATGGGCATTCTCTCCATTGCGTCATATACTCTAGGTGGTGCGCTCAGTATGCTTGATTTGTAAGGTTGTATAGGTTCTATTTTATATATATCTTCCGAATATTGAGCCAGCGTTAATTCATAACCGTCTTCTATTTCACTCATATCAGATACCAAGTATCTTTTTGATTCCCATATTCTCGCTTCCTGTTTGAGCTCACTATGAATTACACTTAATATATTCCCATATTCAGGCGTATAAAAATTATTAGCAGGTATTGGATTAGCCAGCATTAAAGTATCCGTATACTCTCCCTCTTCGACCCTTTTTAATCTCATTGTTCTATACTTTGTTTCAGGATTAGTAATATCTTCGGCTTGTGGATAGATTACATGGTTTCTATCTACATCAACTACATAATACTCAATGTAATAATCTCTATCCTTGGCTATATCAAACCTCTCCATTAATTTGAATCCGACAATCATACCGTCTTCTTTTAATACTTCGGTAATTTCTCCTGAGCCTAATCCTATCTTAAATCTTTCATGCTGAACTTTAATTAACGATCCGGGTTTATAATATCTGCCTTCCTTACCTACTGTTAATTTAACTTCACCCGGTCTGTGTATCTCTTTAGCCATTATTCTTCTTGTGTGCCACATAGCCTGATAATAAGATGTTGTAAAGTCCAGTTTTAAAGGCGCGTATTTATCCTCACCCGGGTTATTTTTTGCCCATGTTATCTTATCAGGTCTTAAAACTCTATAAGTATTTTGAGACCAGCCCGCTTCCTGATCTACAAATTCTACCGCATATCCGTCAGGCTTTCTTTCAAGTGATCTGCTTTCAGACATTTTTATTATTCTTTGCGGGTTTAATAACGCAATAGGTATAGATTGATAGTGATCATAGGTTACGATTATTTCACCGTATTCATTTATATAAAGTCCGCCGTCACAGGTGGCTAAAATTGATCTCATTGCGTCTATCTTTTTTGTACCCGATGTCAATACTCCGTTGCACTCTAATTCAAATACAAATTCATCTTCGCCGTCAATTAATACTTTTCTGGGATCATCTGAAAATATTCCCGTATTTCCGCAATACTCATACAGCTTTCCAAAACTTTTTAAATTAAGCTCTTTGTCATCATGCTTAGAATGATCGTGTAAAAGTCCTGTCATAAGCTCCAGCAAAACAGCGGCAGGATTACTTGTTTTTGTTTTATGATTCTTATCCGACCAGTTTTCACCGTCCCATGTTCTGCCTGTCATTGAGGCTATAATGTTAAATTGATCTAATTTCTCTTGTGTGTTTTGATTTACTTTTATTTTTATTCCAAGTCTGCAAAATTTATCTTTTACTAAATCATTGATATTTTCAGCGGCTACTAATTCAGTATCACATGATAAATCAGGATTATACTGCATTGTTCTAATAGCTGATAAATAAACGCGATCTCTATAACCGCCTGTGTGCATTCTGGTAATTCTGGTTGCTCTTATAATAACAGGATCGCCTGATTTTTTATAAACAGTAGAGGCATATGGAGAGAAGTCTACCTTAGCCAAAAACCTCATTTGTCGTGTACTTCGCCTTGTTATTACATCTGCAGGACGATATAGGGTAATGGGTTCAGGCAGGGTTTTATTCTTATCCGTACCGAAGTTTGCTCCTGATAAGATAACTCTACTACCGTCTGCCAGATGAATAGTTATTAAAACAAACCATCCTACTGGGATACGATTTCCTTCTGCTAATATTGATATTATATCCCGATTGCCGTATTTCCAGTTAACGGGTTCTATTTCCATAACTATGCCATTTTGAGTTAAAAAAGGTATATTATTGACAGAAACGCCCGTTATCATTTTAAACGCATTCTCTATAGATGATCCCTTGTCAAGCAAAATGGATGTTGATTCCGTATCCCATTTATCAATCGGTATTTTATTCCAATTTAATCTATCGACAGACCATTCCAATATTATCCCTACAGAAGCATCTGTAGCTTCTCCGTTTTCAGAATCCCATCCATGTAACCCGTCAAGCATAATTTCAATTTCCGCTTTCATTGGAAAACGAGCTGTATCTCTTTCAACAGGTTCCGCGCCATCATCATCGATAAAAATATCACTTACTGTACCGGCGTTATCTTTTTTCAATCGTCCAATTTCAACTGATCCGCCTAGTGAATCTACCCATTTCTGTGTAAATTCTTCAGTTGTAAAATCTTCCTTGCTCTGCGCTATTTCTATGTAATTTTCTTCTGTATAAAACGGAGGATTATCTCCCCCCGGGTCTTGAAATACAAATCTTCCATATTGCGCGTTATCATTAAATGAATTATTATTCGTGTTCTCAGAAAAATCTGTAACAAGTTCCGTAGTTCCGTTTCTTATTTTTTCAAAACATAATCCATCTTGTCCGCATAAGAATGCAGCGTACCAATATAAATCTTTACCATCTTCTCCTTCTGGTTTCATATAAGGTTCTGATAAAAAGTATGGAGCAAATAAATGTTTACCCAGTATAATAGGAGCGCTTTTTCCTTCTGCCGATTCATTTCTTGCGTCTCTTAACTGCGGTATAGATGTAATATCTTTTTTTTGGTTTTCTTTACCAATTCTGTCAAGTGCTTTTTGTAATTCTTTTTCCGCTATTTTCATTTGTTCAGCTGCATATAAACTTGTTCCAGCAAACACTACAACGCCAAAAATAATACTAAGTAATGTAATAGGCTCCCCGGGTGTTTCTTGTATTATTATAATGTCATCTTCTTGGACTTCATAATCAGGATTTATTTCAGCCGAGCCGTTTAAAATACTAGCATAATCCCATTGAATATCTAAATTATCTTTTAATTTACCGTTGAAGTTATAAATTACTCTTTCAGAATTAAGACCTTTGTAATGATTGATTATTCCCACAATTATCTCCAATTAATATAAATGATTCATTCTATATAGACCAGCTTTAACGGTACAAGATAATCAGCATGGCGGTTCACATCATCTTTCTGCGCCATATAGATACCTGCGTTTACGCTAATAGAAACCCACTCTCTGTCATCATCAATTTTTATTCCATCCATTACATTTTTATAAATACATTTTTCAAGCTTTTCAAAATATTCTTCATATTGCAATCTACTTTGAAATTCATTATAAGGAATACGCAAATAAAATGATTTGAATTCCTGGCATTTTCTCTGCCCGCCTATCATTTCAGTTCTAATATCATTGGGAGAGGATAATAATCCGGCGTTTTGAAAATCCTGCCAATTTGGTATGGTCTGCATATCAATAACTATATGCGTAGAAGGAAAACCGTTATCAGGATCTGTTAAAATCGTGTTAAGCCATATTACAATTGATTCATAAACTGTTTGCATTATTTATTTCCACCTTATTTGTTATATTTGTTTCTCGCATCTTCTTCGAAACAGCGGTAATTAAAATCTATAAGATATGAAAAAATAAACAATACTTATGTGTTATTCATGTAAAGCGGCGGATATTTCATTTAAAACTTTAATTGCGTCATGACACGCTTCTATTCTTGCGTTATCATCTTCGCAGTAATCTATATTTTCAATGATAGATGCAATTAACCCCCTATTGTTTCCGGTGTATTCAAATCTGTCAATGAAAATCTTAAGCCATGATGCTGATCGATTTCGCGGTTCTTCGTCATAACATAGAGCATCAGTCACATTTTCGCTTACAGGATTTTCTAATATTTCATCAATAGAAAATTCCACTTTATTATTTTTCTCAATATCCGGCACAGAATCCCATCTGGGATTTTGTGCAGCTTCAAGTTTCTTTGACCGTCTTTCATCAGTCATTCTCTTATAACCTTCGGGTTTTACACCGGTTTTTTTAAATTCAGCCACCCTATCTGCCGATTGCTTGTATTCAATACGTTTTTGATCTGCTTTAAAATCGGCTATCTGTTTATATGCCACAAATATATTTTTACTCTCGCCTATTTGATCTCTGTAAGCGTACAAATCCATATATCTGTATGCTACACTTCTTGCGATTACTGTATTTCCGGCATCAAGCCACGCGCTTAACGTTTTCTTTCCATGTTCTTCTACAGCTTCTAATAATAATCCGCCTATCGTTATTGCGTCTGTTACGGCTAGTTTTGCGCTATTATTAACTCTTTCATGCAAGCTATTAAGCTTATCCGCAAATTCTTTAGTTAACATATCACCTCTTCATCATCTTTAAAAATAAAATATAAAGGTTCATCAAGCTCATCATCCGCGTAAATTAAAAACTCATTATCTTCACCCATAACCGATAAATTGTCTAAAATCCTGGCGGCACGGGCTTGGCTTATATCCAAGTGTCTTGCAACCTCACAGGCGGTCACACCTTCGCAATGCTGTCTCATAAATTTTTTTACTTTATTTTCCGCGTCTGTATCTCGATGACCTCTGCCTGTAGTTGGTTTATTAAGATAATCATTAAACAGCTTTATAAATAGATTACCAATTGTCACATGTTCTTTTTTGATATAGCCGGCAACGGTATCATAAGCGGATTTTTCCAGCATGATCGTAATAGGAAAATAATCTTGTTTCATCAAGCATCCTGTCTCTTTAAAATAATCTTATTCAAGTTCATTCCCTTTTAACTACTCTTCATTTTTAAGGGAATACTATCTTTTCTGTTAAAAATAACAATATTTAACATTGGTTATTTTCCTCCTACTTTGGGTATATCAATTAAATTAATATTAGTATTATATTTACATTATAGCCTACACGTGTAGTCTTAACAATACTTTTTTAATAAAAATTTTAATTTTTATTAATTATTACCGATATTGTGGTAAAATAGGAGCATTATTATGGAAAGAAAAGATGGTAAAAAGAATGGCGAAACAATGAGAATTCGAATGTCAATTGAACTTTTCGAACGTATTAAAATGAATAAAATTACCAGTGGATGGAGTGAAGAAGCGGATAGTTCATTTGCCAGACATTTAATTATTCTCGGATTGAATGAATTGGAATGTATTTGGGGAGCAAAAAAAAAGACTAAAGAAGACGTCAACGAGCAAGATGAAATAGAAAAAAAATCAAATACTTTTAAAAAGACAGGCTAACAAGGACAGGATTTTTTAATGGAATCATTGAGGAAAATGGAGTAATTTACCCTAGATGGGTTTAATTAATTATCGGCAAAGTCATAAGACTAGCGTGAACCATTACGTTGACACATTAAGTGTTTTTATATATCATACGAGGTAAAATGAATTCACCTGACGGGCAATAGCGCAGTTGGTTTAGCGTACAAGTCTGGGGGACTTGGGGTCCCCGGTTCAAATCCGGGTTGCCCGACAGGGGAATTTATTTCTCAGCTTGAAGGAGCTTCTATCAGTGGTTCAGGGCGGGGGGTTCGAAGCTGCATTTGGGCGCGGCTGTTCCATTCTCCGGCTTGGGGCTGAGATGCGAGGAATTCCCACAGAGATGTTCCTGAGCGGGCTTTTCCATTCCAGTAGAGGCTTACTCCGAAGTAATAAATGGTTTTATAATATTCAACTTCATTTATATAATCCAAAAGGAGTTGATTTTTATTTATTTCCTGCGCAAGTGATGAAAGGTCTGTAAAAATAAAATCGAATTTACGGCGTTTAATTTCTTCTATAATAACGGTATTTTGAATAAGGAAGGAGAACATTAAATGCTGTTCGGCGGACGGGCGGCTTCGGGGTGCGTAATAGAAACCGAGCAGTCTGTGAGCGGGTTCAACCGCGCTGTTATTATATCTGTACAATTCCAAAAAGCGGTTTATGCCGTGATCCGTTAATGTTTTTGTCATTGCGGATCTCGCGAAAGAAGCGCGGGCTTGCGCGTCTGTAAGGCGGGTGTTTTCTTCGCTGCTGCCTGTATTCGACCAAAGCGTGTCTGTCTCTTTTATAATTGATTCGTACACGCTGATCATATCCGTGTATTCCTGTTTGATATTATGAATACGGGCGATTTTATACTGCAATACTGTTCCAAAGCCGGGATCATCCGCAAGATCGCGCATCGAATATGCTTTTCTATACTGAGCAAGAGCAAGAGACAATTCGCCTTCGATGCGGTACACTTCGCCTATCCAATATTCAGCTTCAGGGTAATTTTTTAATCTGTCAAAAGCTGAAAGCGCGGAAACCGCAGAATTTTTAAAACCTGCTTTTGGAACGCGGTAGTATAATTCATTAAACGCTGCGCTTGCCGCGTTATAATGTCTGTCATTCGCATAACGCTCTACTCTATCCAATGAATCGCCTATTCTGCGGACTTCACTGAGGGAAAGCAGCATAATAACATCACGTTCCATCTGCTCGTACATGGCGCGTCTGTCCCTTCTTGCGTCATCGAATAACATTAAAGCCGTATCAAAATCACCGGCGCGGAAATTCTGCTTGCCTGTTTCCAGCGAAAGCCACCACGGCGGAGACACAGGCTGCTGCGCGAAAAGGGACGCGGTTAAAAATATTAAACAAAAACAAAATTTTCCTTTCATAAATTTCTTAATTCCTCTTCAAAAACAACATCCGCCTCATCAGCATTAATTGTTTTAATTATCTCTCCGTACTTAAAAATCAACACTTTATCCCCCGCTCCAGTGATGCCAATATCGGCGTGTTTTGCTTCCACAGGACCGTTTACTTCACAGCCCATGATTGCCGCAGTTATATCCTTGTTCATGGCGTAAAGTTTTGGCAGCCACCTGTCGGTAAAACCGTGGGTGTCGAAACTATGCCGACCGCAGCGCGGGCAGGAAATAATGTTCACTCCCTCTCGCTTCAGCCTTTTGTTATCGCCTGCAAGCTGAAAAGCGCCGTTTAAAATCTCCCTGCCTGCGATTACCTCGTTTTCCATGGTGTCGGAAAGGGACACTCTTATCGTGTCGCCAATACCCTCGGTTAATAGGGTCATTAAAGCCGCCGTATTCCTTACAACTCCTGCCGCTAAAGGACCTGCTTCAGTAACACCTATATGCAAGGGAGGGTTTTGATCCCATAAACCGGATGCCTCAGCAAAAAAACGGTTCGCTATTATAGTATCGGCAATTGTGCTGGCTTTCATTGATACAAGATAGTCTTTAAAGCCGAAATCCTCAAATATATCGATCTCTGTTTTAGCGGCTTTAAACAGCGCCTGCGCGGTACTTAATATACCGTTTTCCACTTGATTTCGCAGATCATGGGGCAAACTGCCGGCATTTACGCCAATTCTGATGGGAATCTTGCCCGCGGCGGCTTTTTCAAGCACAAGACGGACTTTCTCGATTCCGCCTATATTTCCGGGGTTTATTCGAATTTTAGCGACAGGGAAATCCATACAGCGAAGAGCGATTTTATAGTCAAAGTGAATGTCCGCCGCAAGAGGCATAGAGACCATTCCGGCAAGCCTTCCGAGAAGCTCCGCAGCCTCCATATCGGGAACAGCGAAGCGAAGAAGACCGCAGCCCATTAAGCCCAGCTTTTCTATTTTCGCGGCGGCGCTTTCCAGAACAGAAAGACTGAGTTTTTCCTTCCACATTGATTGAATTACAATAGGGTTGTTTCCACCTATAAAAACAGGGTTTATATGAGAAAAACCGCCTATTTTAATTTCCTTTGTCTTTTTTACTTGTTCCATATAAGCGCCTTTTATTATACTATAATATTATAAAGACATGGAATTTAAAATGACAAAACAAGAACAAACGATATTACTCTCGCAGGCGCGTGAGTCAATATCCGCGAAACTGGAGGGCAGAGATCCTGTTTGGCAGGGCGATATAGACGAAAAATCGAATCTGCACACACCCTGCGGCGCTTTTGTTTCTTTGCACATGGCTCCGGGACGCACATTGCGCGGCTGCATTGGCAGAATGACGGCGTCATTGCCTTTAATCGAAACAGTCAGAGTTATGGCGAAGGAAGCCGCTTTCGGCGATCCTCGTTTTCCTTCCATTAAAAAAGAAGAATTTAAATTCTGCCATATTGAGATATCGGCTCTCTCTCCCATGACTCCTTGTTTTAATCCAAGAAAAGTTGTTGTCGGAGTTCATGGTTTGCTGCTGCAAGGCAGAGGGCGTTCCGGCGTTCTTCTTCCTCAGGTTCCCGTTGAACAGGGATGGGACCTGGACGAATATCTTGATTTCATCTGCTTAAAAGCAGGGCTTCCATCAGGTTACTGCGATATGCCTGACGCGAAATTATTTACATTCACCGCAATTGTTTTCGGCGAGGAGTAAAATACACTGTGCGGCTGTCTCTTTTTCTTACAAAGCAAACATCTGAAAAATGCGGATTTATCTCGTCAGAAGGAAATAATGATCCTGATGTAAGTTCTCTTGAATATGACTCGCGCAGCGTAAAACAGGGAAGTCTTTTCTTCGCTTTACCGGGCATTCATACCGACGGTTCTCTTTTTATTAATGACGCGATTGAAAAAGGTGCTTCCGTAATTGTTCATGAAAATGAAATTGATAAAAAAAACGAGAACATCGTTTACATAAAAGTAAAAGACGCGCGTTTTTCAATGTCTGCGATTGCGGCTTCATTCTATAATTTTCCGGCTCAAAATATGCTCGTAACGGGAGTTACGGGAACAGAAGGAAAAAGCACGACTGTCTATCTTTTATGGCAGCTTCTTCGCCTGCTTGGGAAAAAAGCGGGATTTATCTCAACTGTTCAGCATTGTCTTGGCGGCGATGTTATATGGAACTGCGAGCATCAGACAACTCCCGAAGCGCCCGTAGTGCAAAGGCTTCTGCGTGAAATGGCAGATAAGGGGTGCGAGTACGCTGTTTTGGAAGCGAGCTCTCACGGGCTTTCGCCTAGAACAAACCGTCTTGGAGATGTTGATTTTTGCTCAGGCGTACTTACAAATATAACTCACGAGCACATGGAGTTTCACGGCACATGGGAACAGTACAGAGATGATAAAGCGAATCTGTTTCGCGCGGTAGATCGTTATGTGCCAAATGCGAAAAATGCTTCTTGCGCCGCGCGCGCCTTTCCCGGTCCTTTCGGCGTTGTAAACAATGACGATAAAAGCGCGCGTTTTATAATGAAATTAACAAAGAACAAAATATTCAGATACAGTCCCGCGGGCAGAGACGGAGATGTAATCCTTGAATCAATTGAAAGCTGCGCATGGGGAAACTGGTACGGAATTTACATTCCCGCATTAGGTGAACATATACAGCTTCGGGATAAACTCCCCGGGGCGTATAATTCCGGAAATGTTTTAGCGGCTCTTCTTGCGGCGTCGGGATTAACAGGCATTCCGCTTCGCGATATAGCTCCTTTTGTTAAAAATTTATCGCCTGTTAAAGGCAGAATGACAGTAATTAATAAAAAACAGCCTTTTGAGGTTGTCGTTGATTACGCGCATACGCCGTCTTCTTTTCAAACGATTTTTCCGCCGCTTCGCGAAAGACTTAATAAAACAAAATCGAAAATAATCAGCTTGTTCGGTTCCGCGGGAGAGCGTGACACGCAAAAAAGATCAGAGCAGGGAAAAATTGCCGCCGCGTATTCTGACATAATCATTTTAACAGACGAAGATCCAAGAGGCGAAAAACCCATGGATATTTTGAAGGAAATTGAAAAAGGCGTATTTGAAAAAGATAAAACGCTCGGCAAGAGAGTCTCCTTCAAACGCGAAGAAAATCTTTTTCTGATACCGGACAGATTCGCGGCAATACGCAAAGCTCTTTCTCTTGCGCAGGATAACGATCTTGTCCTTCTCCTCGGCAAAGGACATGAAAATTCAATTATCTACAAGGATAAAACCATTTCCTTTGATGAAATAACGGAAACTGAAAAAGCTTTAAGCGAGATGGGATTTAATTGATTTCGGCGCAAATTTCAGCGCGAAGCTTTATTCAACTTCGCTTCAATTTCATTAATTACGGAATCAGGAGTTGAAGCGCCTGCGCACAAACCAACAATATTAAACGAAAAATATTCGAGCGGAATATCGTCTGCGGTTTCAGCTAAAACGCAGGGTTTGCCGCTTTCTTGCGCGATTGAAAGCAGGCGGCGCGTATTGGCGGAATTTTCGCCTCCTGCGATGATAACGGCATCCGTTTCGGGCAAAAGTTCGCGTAACGCGCTTTGACGATCTTTTGTAGCTGTACAGATTGTGTCAACGACTTCCAGAGCGGGAAAATATTCCTTTATTTTATCCGCGATTTTTTTATATTCATTTTCACAGACTGTAGTCTGCCCCAGAAGAGCTGTTTTTGCGTTTTTATTATTTTTAAAAAGCGCTGCCGAAGCTTCTTTTGCTTCTTGTTCACAGCTTACAATCACGCAGGAGTTATCGCTTTCGCTGCAGGTATCGCCTTCATTTAAAGATGCCTTACTCTGTTGAGCCTGCCTGAAATACCCCATAATACCTTCTATCTCCGCGTGCTCGGCTTCTCCTGCCAGAAACAGAAAGTAACCTGCGCGGACAAGTTCCTGTGTCTTTAACTGGCTCGCCTTCACTTTTGGGCAGGTCGCGTCAACCACACGGCATCCTGCGCCGCGCAATTTTTCTTCCGCAGCAGGTGTAATTCCATGAGCGCGGATAATCACGGTGCAGTCAGGCGTTTGAGGCAGAGCGCCGATAGAGCGCACTCCACGGCTTTCTAAATCTTTTAAAACATTGGGATTGTGAATCAGGGCGCCGAAGGTAAAAACAGCGGAGCCGTCCGCTTTGGCGTTTTCCGCCTCTTTGTAAGCGAGCTCCACTGCGCGGCGCACTCCCATGCAAAAACCCGGGAAGCGCGCCTTTTTTACCGTCATACTGTCTTAAGCTGAAACCAGCTTTTGTTTATTTCTTTTTAATGTTTGATTATTCCAGAAATTTACAAAACCGGAAACAATAAACAGCGTTGTATACACGCCGGATGTCATACCGACAAGCAAGATAATCGCGAAATCCTTCATTGAACCTGTTGTGAAAATAAAGAGGAACAATACCGCAAGCATAGTAGTAGCAGTGGTAATGATTGTTCTTCCGAGAATATTCGTAAGCGAAATATCTATAATATCCTTAAATGAATGTTCAGGATAAATACGCAGATTTTCTCTTACGCGGTCGAAGAAAATAATCGTGTTGTTGGTGGTGTAACCTAAAATAGTCAGAATCGCCGCGATTGAAGTTGTGTTAAACTCAAGCCTCGTCCAGACTATAAACGCGATAATAACAAGAATGTCATATAAAATCGCGATAACGGCTCCTACGGCAAACTGCATTCTAAAGCGAATAATCAAATAAATTAAAATGATTAAGAGCGCAAGAGGAATTAAATAGAAAACCTGTTCAATAAGTTTTTGAGACTGGCTCGATCCTACATAATCCGAACGCACTACCGCGATTTGACCTTTACCGAAATAGGATTCCAAAATCTGAACGACTTCATCTGATCTTACGCGATCATCTTCCTTGTCTTCAACGCGGATCATAAAATGCCTGTCGCTCGGCTGTCCTATGCTCTGTACTGCGACACCCTGGGTAAAACCTGCCATTGCGGTTCTCACTTCGGATATATCGATAGTCGGACTTGACGGATCGAGGTAGTGAATAACAAAGGGAGTAACGCTGTTTAACTGCGGATTTCCAAGAGAGCTGAAAAGCAGCCAGTTTGAATTTATATTTTCACCGGCAGGTGTTGTAACATCCAAATCCGGCAAATCCCTGTTCATGGCGTTTTTTATCGCGCTTATTGTAGCGTACTCTGAAAACGGAAATGAATGCGTTCTGCTTTCAGTTCCCGAGCCTGAAATAATAATATAGATACCGCCGCGATCAAATTGAATAACGGCGTTTGTCGTTCCATTCCAGCGGATATTAAACGCCGTAGGAGCTACCTGTATTTCCTGAATAAGACCGGCTTGAAAATCAACGCCGAGCGCGAAGCCTTTATTAAAGATATAACCTGAAATGCTGAATATAACGAGAACACACGAGATAATCGCGGTTGGAATAAAAAACTTTGAAAATCGGATTATCTTTTTCATAGACTGGCTCCTTTTACTCTTGCCGTTCCCTGAATGCGCGTCGTCCAGCTGACAGAAAGCCCTTTACTTCGCATAACATCAGTGCCGAAGTCGAAAATCAGGCGAGAGACGAAAAGCGCCGTAAAGACCGACGAGAAAACGCCGATTGAAAGCGCTACAGCGAATCCTCTGATTGGACCTGAGCCTAACTGCGAAAGGAAAAGAGCGGCGATAAATGTAGTAATGTTGGAGTCCATAATCGCCCAGAAAGCTTTTCCAAAACCGGCTTCTATTACAGCCTTTCTTGATTTTCCAAGGCGCATTTCCTCTTTCATGCGTTCAAAAATAATTACGTTAGCGTCTGTCGCCATACCAATCGTTAGAATGAAACCCGCGATTGCCGGCAAAGTAAGAGTGAAAGAAAGAGCGGATAACACACTGAACATAATGTAGAAGTTTAAAAGCTGCGCGATAATCGCGTTAATGCCCGCTGTTCTGTACCACACAAGCATGAAAAGAAGCACAGCCGCGATACCGCCCAAAAGCGCGTATAAACCCTGACGAATCGTATCCTCTCCCATTGAGGCGCCTATACTCTGCTGACTTGCGACATCGAGTTCAACCGGAAATGCCGCTGTTCTTAAAACGAGGGCGAGATTTTCCGCTTCCTCGGAACTGAAACCTGTGATTGTTCCTCTGTCGCGAATGCCTGTGGAAATTCTCGGACTCGATTTTACTTTATCGTCAAGAATGATTGCGAGATTTCTGTCGACGTTAGCCGACGTAAGTCTGTAGAAAATATCTCCGCCTTCCGCGCTTAAATTAAAAATAACTTCGGGCTTGCCGTCCATATTGTTGCGTTCAACAATTGCGCTTTCGATATAATTGCCGTCCAAACCAACTTCTCTTTTTACAGCGATGAAGCGAAGAGAGCCGTCAAGATTTCTTTGCTGTTCATCAAGACCGTATCTGTCTTTAGTGTAACAGCCGAGTATCACTGTATCCGCCGGAATGATTGACGGATTTAAAAGATTGCCGTTTGAATCGAAGGTTGTTGTCGGGTTTGCTCTGTAGTAATTGTAAAAAGCCTCAGTTGCGTCAGAATCTTCGAGCTGGAAAGTCAGGCTTCCTTTTCCCATAATAATATCATTGATTCTTTCGGGATCGGCAGTGCCGGGAATTTCAACATAAATTTGATCGTTACCCTGTCTTCTTATAACAGGCTCCGTAAGACCGAACTGGTCTATCCTGTTATTCAAAACTTCCAAGGCGCGGTTCATCGCGTCTTCGGGAGTGTCTTCGGTTAATGTACGCCCGACCTGTAAAACAATGCTAAGTCCGCCTGAAAGATCGAGACCGAGTTTAACCGCGTTGCGCTGAAGTTTTTTAAGCGCGAAAATATCATCGGCGTATTTCTGCTCTATCGCATCCTGCGCTTCCCTTCGTGAAGAAAAAGCTTCAAGAACCTGTCTTGCCGTCAGTTTTTCGCCGACATCCTGCTTAAATGTCTTATAATTTTTCTTTGCAATGGCTGTAACAAATTCCAGTCCTTCGGGAACATCGCCGTTGGCGCGGGCAGCGTCAAGAAGGCGCTGCAGATCCTCGCTTGCAGCCTGAGAGGAATAAACCCTTATCTGCTGCCTTGATTCCAGAGCGAGCGCCTGCTGATCTCTGGGAATGAAAAAATACCATTGTACTGTAGGCCATAGAAACAGGAAACAAACCCCCAGCACTAAAAGTAAAATAATGAATCTGTAGCGTTTACTCATAATTATTCACCGTTTTCGGAAGTCTTTTCTTCAGACTCTTCCTTCTCCTCGTTTTTATCTTCAATTTTTTCTTCTTTTACGTTGGATTGCTGTACAATACTGGAGATTGCGCTGCGTAAAAACTCAAGTTTTACGTTATCATCGACTTTCATGATAACTGTAGTCTCTTTTACGCTCTGAATTGTGCCGTAAAGACCGCCGATTGTAACAACTTTATCGCCTTTTTTTATAGCGCCGAGCATTTTTTCGGTTTCTTTTCGTTTTTTGCTCTGCGGTCTTATTATTAAGAGGTAAAAAATGAGAATAATCGCAATAAACGGTATAAAACTGCCAATAAGGCTCCCGCCTGTAGGCGCCGTGCCTTCACCGGCAGCCTGTTGAGCGCCCATAAGTAAGGGTAAAATAAATGTATTCATGGGTAACATCCTTCAAAAATAGTATTACTAGGTCTTTTTTCTAAAGACCTTGGCTAGATTAGCATAAAATGAGGGTTTTAGACAAGTGGGAAAGGATTAGAATTGCCAGACAAAACCTATACGCGGTTTGATTAAACCAAAGGGAATATCGCTGAAATAAAACGAGCAATCCACGCCGACATCAAGGTAAAAAATATCAAACAACTGTATAATGGCGGTTACATTTGTATTTAAATGAACGATAAAATCGACTTTTTCCAGTTCTCCGTAGCCGCCGAACAGGGTTAATCCGCCGCCGGCGCGGAAAGTAAGAGCAGACCTCATATTGTGAAATCGCTTTTGAAAAGATAAATTGACATCTGCATCCAGAAAAAACGCGCCTGTTTCCGCATTTGTAAAACTCATAACAATTTCATCCAAATTGAATCTTGGAATTAAAACATTATTTATCATGTATGTTGTAAAGGAAACTTCAAGACCGCCGTTAAACGAACTGCGCTTGGATGAAATCGCTTCAAAGCCGAATGTTGAGCATAATAAAAATATATTCGGTCCGAAAAAATCAAATATTTCTCCGTAGATAGGTATAGCGGGAACAAGAGCCATTCTCATAAAAACATCCATAGGTTTTTTATAACCTATAATAAAACCGCTGTACGAAAAGTTAAGACCGCCCGGATTTTCAATTACAATATTATAATTGCCCGCGATCAATTTTTCATCGTCAAAAATAAGCCTTACTCTTGAATCGCCGGCATTGATTACCTGCAAGGGAAAAATATGATGCTCTTCATTTTTTAAATATATTACAGAATCGTTTAATATATGCGCGCCTGCGATATGCAATATTCTTTCGTGTTTTTGATCCATGAAAAAAGCTTCAGGCGCAACCCTTTCTATCCGCGGTTGGAAAGCGGCAATTACCGTAAACGTCATCCAGTCTGATGTTTCCGTACGTCTTGCCAATAAATCGTATGTTGTAACATTAAACCGGTACTGCCCGGGAGGAAGGGATAATTCAATGAAATTTTCTTTCGCAGTATCTATACGGTATGTTTCATACGCGTTTTTTAAAACTTGAATTTCCAATTCATAATGAAGCGCGTATTCGTCCGCGTCCCACTCCAGGCGCTGAACAAACCTCGGCTCATTTCCGCTGTAATCAATATGATATCCAGACTGCGATGAATTATTCTGCGCGCATAACAATGACGCGGGAAGTAAAAATAACGCTATTAATAAAAGCGGAGGGAGTAATCTAGTATCTTCCATACATAACTCCCGCATCTCTTGGGCGCACCCGCCCTGGACGCGGAACATCCAGAGTAAACGAATTTTGCCCCGGATTCCCGCGCCTTATAATTGTTTTTTCATCATTGAAAAACACTGCTTCTACCTGCCATGTAAAAGCGCCCGAGTCTTCCAAGACCGAAAAATCGGTAAAATTATAATACAGTTTGTCTGCAGGCTCGCTTTGAAAAATCTGCTGACGTCTTGGAACCGCGTCCTTGTAAATTGTAAGTATGTACGCATTGGCTCCTTCAACCTCAGCCCAGCTAAACTCTATAGGTTTTCGCTGTCTCAGTTCCTGAGCGCCTATTACAGTTCCCGAAACCGGTTTCATATCCGCAGGCGGAGAAAAGGGCGGGAGAGCCGCTATCTGTTCAATTTGTTCAGGCGTCAGCTGTTCCTGTTGCGCATAACTTTCTATTTCGGTTTCTTGCGCCTGCCGCGTTATGCGCTCTTGGCGTTCACGTTCCGCCTGCGCCTGACGCGTTATCTGCTCTTGTATTTCGCGTTCTTCCTGAGCGCGCGCCGCCTGCATTTGCCGCTCACGTTCAGCCTGCTCCTGTCTTACTGCCTGCTCCTGAGCGGCTCGCCGCGCCTGTTCTTCCTGCCATTGCTGCCTGGAAATACGCGCCTGCTGCGCCTGTCTTTCCTGTTCAGCCTGACGAGCCTGCCTTTCCTCCCTCTCCCTTTGCGCCTGAGCCGCGCGGGCTGCCTCCGCCTGCCGCGCCTGTTCAGCCTGACGAGCCAGCCTCTCTTCCCTCTCCCTTTGCTCTTGTCTTTCCTGCTGCTCCCGCTGTATCTGCTGCGCGGACATTTGAGACAGCTCTTCACCCGGAATAAGCGCAAACCGCAGCAATTCCGAAAGCGGCATGGAAGCTAATTGTTCGAGCTGTTCTTCTGACAGCAAAGATAACTGCTCAGGCGATAAAAGAGACAGCATTAACTGCTGCTGTTCAGACAATGATTCAACAGCGGAAATTTCTTCTTCGTTTAATAATGCAGGCTCGCTGTAAATAGCGTTTGTATTATCTTGTTCCGTCAAAGCTGGTATAAGCGTGTTTGGATCGCTTAGCGAAGCAGGCTGCCTCTGAGCGATTACAGCGTCTACAGGATAATAAACTTCACCCTGCGTATCCTGAACAAGCATAAGACCCGCGGGCACTTCTTTTACATCGCCCGTTGCGCTGTAAACCTGCGCTGTTCCTTTTGTTACGCGAAGAACATTTCCCTCTTCGCCGCTTGAAGCTTTAATCTCAGTTCCCGGCGCTACTTCTATTATACTCTCGCCCATGGCGATCTGAACCGCGCCTGAATCACTATGAGACGAAATATTAATATCGCCTGAATAAAAATTAATCTGAAGGGAATCTATGTCTTTCTGAATCCTGATGAGCGTATTTTCACCTAACTCTATGCTGTTATTGTCAATGTTTAAAACAGCTCCTGAAAGACGCGCGATTCTGATAAGATCGCCTGAGTATACGGGAGATTCTTTGTTCAATCTGTCCCATACAACTCTGTCGTTGACTCTGCGCTGAACGTTATTGTATTTAACTGTTACGGTTCCCGCCTGCTGAATGAAAAGCGGATTATAGTTTGTGAAAAAATCCTTTTGAAACAGATAAAGACTAAATAAAAAACCGCAGAGGCAGATAATAACGACAAAAACGTCAAGAGCTCTTACGCCTGTTTTTACATCTTTTCTGCGTTCAACATTTTTATATGACAATTCGCTCATTTACAACTATTTAATTTTGAAATTAAACCTCTCCAATCTTATATTTCATTTCATCCGCGTTTATGTCAACTTTAGAAAGGTCTGGCGGTTTAATACCAAGCAGTTCTCTCACTTCCGCAAGTGTTTTAGGACCTGACGTTACGCTAACATGATTAACAACGGCGAAAATACGAACAGGTTTTTCCTTTCCTTTCACCGTAACGGAGGGCATTTCTTCCGTAATAAAGAAGTATTTAACGAAATTCCATGTGCTTTCAGAAATTAATATATCAGTTCCCAATGGCTTATTCAGAGCTTCTATCCTTGAAGCAAGATTAACAGGATCGCCTATTACTGTATACTCCATTCGAACATCAGAGCCGAGCTGACCTGCGGTTACAATCCCGGAATTGATTCCGCAGCCAATATTAATCGGAGGATCACCCGGATCTCCCGGAACGCGTTTTCTGTTAAGAGCGACAAGAGCTTTTCTCATCATGAGAGCGGCTTTTACGCCGTTAAACGCATCTTTCGCCGGGCTTCCCGCGGTGTATGCCGTACCCCAATGCGCCATAACAGCGTCTCCTATAAATTTATCCACAACTCCGTTTGTTTTTTCCACGCAGTCAACCATTTGCGTAAAATAATTATTCAGCCAGAAAATAATTTTATCCGACGCTTCCTTGCCGAATTTGTTGGTAAAATTTTCAGATTTTTCGGTAAAGCCGCGTATGTCCGAGAAAAATACAGTCGCGTGTTTTGGAAGCCCGCCGGGTTTAATTTCGCCGCGCATAGCTTTAATCGCTATTTCACGGTTTGTAAAACGCCCAAAAACGCTCAGAGCTTTGCTCATCCGCTGGAAACTCGCCGTAAGGTAGCCGATTTCATCGCGGCTTTTTGGAGTAAGATCCAGCTCGAAAATACCGCCTTCAATTTTACGAGCGGCATTGGCAAGAATTTTTAACGCGACGGATATTGATTTTGAAAAAAACCAAATGAATAAAATCGACAGGAACACAACCGCCGCCGTCAGGTATAAATTGCGCCGTGTTGTAGCGTTAATTCCCTCGAAAATTTTATTATATTCTATGCTTGTTACGGCGATTGACTCCCCGGAATTTAATCTTGTATAAGCGACAAATGATTTTTTGCCTTCATCATCGAATAAATCCTGTCTGCTTTTAACGTGATTGTCTCTTATAAATCTGATATATCCTCTGTTTGATATATTCGCTGCGGCTCTTACAAGATTTTGATCCGGATGTATTAAAATATCGCCGTCCGTATTAATAAGATAATTTTGATTCACGCCGTAACTGAAACTGCCGCTGAGATTATCAGGCGCAAATAATATTGAAATTGCCTGTCCGTCCGCCATGGGATAAAACAAAGCAAGCAAATGGCATGGAAAATATGGCGAGGCGTTTTTTATCCGCGATTCGCCTGAGAGCGCTCTGTTGAAATAAGATAAATTGGATTCATAATATGAATCAACCATATTTATATTAATATTGCGCGAAAGAAAAAAATTGTCGTTAATTAAATAATTCTGTGTTTTTCCATGCGTTGAAAAAACAAGAGCCGCGATTTGTTTGTTTTCGATAAAGAAAAAACCCGCCGCCTGTTTCGCCAAAGCGCTGTCTGTTCCGGCTGAATTTATTATTTGAACAAGCACCTGAGAATTTGATCTGACGCTGGAGATTGTAAACTCGGCTTGCGCGGCGGATCTTCTGTTGATTTCAAAATTATTTTCTTCCGCTGAAAGTTCCAAATCCTGAGAAACCATATATGAAACAAGAAAAGTAATCAATCCAAGCGAAACCAGAACAAGTATGGTAATAATAGTTACCAGCTTTGCGCCTATGGAAAACCTGATAAATTTGTCGCTGAGACGATTTTTTTGTTTACTCATAAATCAATTTATGAACTTATAATTTATTAAAAGCTCAATTCCTCCAAATTAATTTCTGCCAAGCAATGACGCGTACTCTCTTTCGTAACGTTTCAACACAGGATGTTCGGGAGCGATTGCCAGAGCCTGACGCAAATAATATACCGCGCGGCGTTCTTCGCGGCGGTTGTGGTATAACTCGAAGGTAGCGATTAGAGCGTCAAGATTTCTGGGGTCTTCAAAAAGACTTGAACGCAAATCGCTGAGCGCCGATTCCTGATTTGTCTGCAAACGGCTGCGCAGATAGAAATAGCGGCTTTTAATCTGGCTTGTGCCTGCGGAATTCAATCTTCCTTCTATCAGGCGGGACGCTTCATCTCTTCTGCCTGCGCCAATCAGCGCGCTTATGTATATAACGGAATAGTCATGATTAAAATTATCGCGATCATACAGCTCGCGGGCGTAAGTAAGAGCGCGCGCGTGATTTCCCAAACCGCGTTCAACATAGAAAGCGTCGGTTAAATCCTGCACCGTTCTTCGCGAAGATAAAATGGAATTTAAATAGCCTTGCGCTTCCTGCCAGCGTTCTCGCACAATCGCGTCACGAAGACTTAAACTTAAAACTTCAACGGAAGACCCGCCGCTGCTTTGCCTCAGGCGGCTTAACATTTCCCTTCCTTCGATTTGATCCGCCGGTCTCTGTGATTCCATTAAAAGGTCTGCGGCGTAAACAAGCGCTTCCGTGTCATTTGGATTCGCGCGAATAATGGAGCGCAGATAATTCAGCGCGGAATCGCGGTTGCGGTTTCCTTCAGCCTGAACCTTCGCTCTTAAAAATAAATACTGCCTGTTATTCGGATTTATTGGCGCGTAACTGTCTAAGGCGGCGTTTGCCTGCGAAAACTGCCCCTGCTCGATTAGTATAAAAGCTTTTATTAATAAAAGGTCTCCGTCCCTTGGATCCGACTGCAAAAGTTCATTTACAGCAGGAAGAGCTCTGGACCAGTCTTTATTTTCATAAAATGAAATCGCTCTTTCTCTTTTAATCTGCGTGCTGTCAGGATGGCTTATAACAAGATCAGATAAAATATCGGTCGCTTCTCTCGGAGCGCCCGCTAAACGCCTGACGCGCGCCATGCCGATTTGAGCCGGAAAACATTCTTCGGAAATTCCGTAAGCCTGTCTGTAGGCGGCTTCCGCCTGAACATACTGACCGTTGCGCTCGTGAATCAAGCCTCTGAAGTAGGGCGGAAAAACAGAATTAAGGCGAAGAGATTCGGCTTTTTCTATGTCTCTCATAATACTCTGTAAGACAGACGCTTCGGTTTGATCGTTTACGGATAAAAAGGGCAAAATATGTTCGAGAAAATCAACAGAACTCGATGAAGGACGCACATAGCTGCCCCTCTCGGCTTCTCTGATTATTCGGGTATAGTTTGAGGTAAGCGGCAGATCGATTGAAGGAAGGCGCGCAAGCGAATCGGGATAAACGAGTTTTATTAATAAAACATTTACCCCCGTCATCATGCGTCCGAAGTCAACGCCGCTTAAATTATTAGTGCGGATTAGTTCCAAAGCGTTCAACATCATTGACAAAACGCCTGATTCTGTCAAAAAGCGTATTTCTTCGGCAAGACTGCCTGAGGGTTGACCTGTCACATGGGGCGCAGCTTCGGTTTCTTCCGTTTCTTCGGGGTATTCAATGCCTAAAGGGGCGCTTTCATGCGGTTGAGCGGTATCCCAGCGTGACGAATCGGGTCCTGACTTACAGGAAAGAATGACAAGAGTAGAAAAAAAAATGAAAATAACGCGATTTAGGATTTTTTTACCCACCGTCCATCATCCAAAATTAAAAATTCTTACGATAAATTGAAAGATCACATATACAAAATGATATCACAATGATAGTATCAATAACAATGGATATTGGCAAAAAACTCACACTTTTAATTGTTTTCACTATATTATTATCGGTTTTTCCTGTTGTTTCATGTACTTTTGAAGTAACAGGCGTTGATCCCTATTACATTACAGGATCGAAGGAAAACAAGGCGACTTTACATGAATTATTCCGCCTTTTAAACGATGAAGAACAGGGCACAGAAGACGAATTTGCCGTAATAAGAGAGATTGCGGCAACCTTCGCGCGATTGAAAGATTACGACAGGGTTATCCATTTTCTGAGCGCGCAGACCATCAATAATCCTGCGGATCCCTATAACGGTTATTATTTTCTGATGATTGCATACGCTCATATGCAGCAGGGTTCAAATCCTATTGCGGCTCTCTACTTCGATTTAATTATTAAAAATTACCCTGATTTAATCATCAATAACGAATCGATACATCTTGTCTGTTTACGCAACCTTATCAATATGAACAATAATCCGCAAAGACAGGTTTGGTATTACAGCGAATTAATCTCCAGATTCCCGGATAAAATCGATCTTGGAACCGCCTACTTTATGCTGGGACAGGCGTGTGAGCGCGTAGGCGACTGGGGCGGCGCAATCGTGGCGTACACGAACTATCTTCCCTACACAGGAACCATTATTCAAGGCTTCCCTCATGCCGATCAGCACGCAAGACATCAGGTTGATTTCAGCAGATCGGCAAAGGATTGGACCTTCGCTTCCCTCCCCGAACTCAGAAGCGCCGTAGAAAAAGCGCTTGATTCAGGTAACGCAAGGGAGCTCATGGCGTATCAGGCTAAGGCGAACTTTTTCGCGCGCTCATGGGAACAGGTTGAAACGGACGACATCGGAATGTCACGCTTCAATCTTGCGCAGTTTATGTACGGCAACCGTATACGTTACGCTCCCGCGCTTGATCCTTCTTCCAACTCTACAGAAGCGTATCTCAGAACATCGGGCTGGTCCTTGTATACGCTGAATGTCTGGTATCTGTACTTCAGAAAAATCTACTTCCCTCAGGAGCCTGAAATACACGGCAGATGGGAATGGGCGGGAATTTATTACGGAGAAAAATTTTAAGTGTCTAAATACCGTCTTTTTATTTTCCTTTTCATAAACATAAGTTTTATTACATGGGCTCAGAACGCGCAAACAACAGGCGAAAGACCCATGCGAAGCGCAGAGCCTGACCCTGTTCTGTTAGCTGCAAATATGGCGCTGCATACAGCGAATTACACTCCGCCGGTTCGGGCGGAAAACTCGCTTATTACAGACATCGCGCTTGAACAGCCATTGACGCAGAGATACATTGAGCAATATTCAAGCCCTCATGGAATAGCTACCCTTAACGCGATTTTGGAAAGAGCGAGAATATATCTGCCTTTTATAAAAGAAGAAGTCGCAAGATATAAAATGCCGCCTGAACTTGCGTATTTACCCATTATTGAATCGGGTTTTTTAATTACCGCAAGAAGCAAATCGGGAGCGGTCGGGCTTTGGCAATTCATGATGAACAGTATTTCACCTTTCAATATCAGGGTAACGGATTTAATCGACGAAAGGCGTGATTTTATTAAATCCACAAGAGGAGCGCTTTTAAAACTGGATGAAAATTACAGAGCTTTGGGCAGCTGGGAACTCTCTCTCGCGGCTTATAACTCCGGGCTTGGCGCCGTAAGGAATGTGGTGAAAAAAACAGGCAGAAATGATTATTGGGAGCTGGTAAGGCGAAATGAACTGAGAGCGGAAACCGTTCACTTTGTGCCGAAACTGGTTGCCGCGTCTTTTATTATTTCCCAGCCGAGAAAATACGGCATTAATGTCTGGCAGGAAAATTTTGAGTGGGAAGCAATCCCGCTGCCGCGCCAGATTTCAATCGATATGCTCGCCGAAGAAGCCGGAATCCCAAAGGATTTGCTTCGCAGCCTTAACGCGGAACTGCTTCACGGCATTTCCCCCGCGGATAAAAATTACAGGCTGAAAGTGCCTCGCGCGAAGCTTGAAAAAATCGCAAGCGTTCTTGAACGGACGGATTTGGAGCTTATCCGCTACCTGTACCATGTTGTGCGCAACGGCGATACGCTTTGGTCTATGTCAAGAACATACAACACTTCCGTAAACATGATTGAACAGCACAATCCGGGAATCGCCAACCGTTACTTGAAACCCGGCGAAACTGTCATAATTCCGGCATTCGGGAATATTACCATACCGCCGAGAACGCCTGCCGCTTCCCTTAATCCCGCCTTTACACAGACCCACATGGTTCAAAAAGGGGATTCTTTTTGGTCATTGGGAAGGCGTTACGGCATAGACCCGCAGGCTCTGGCTGAAGGGAACGGAATGCAAATAAATGATATTCTTCATGAAGGTAGAGCCCTTAAAGTGCCGATATTAGAGTAATGTATAAAATCTCCGCTTTCTTACTGATATTCTTTGCCTCTGTCTTCGTTTTCGGGCAGACCGATATGGGCATTTCCGGTAAAGTTGACTGGGAATCAATGCGGGTTTCAACCCAGGTTTCCCTCGATCTTGCTTCCGCGAACCTTAAACTTCCATCGGGAAGAACTCAGGGTGAAATTTTCCTTAACTCAGGTTTCTTAAACCTTGTAAAACCCTGCCTTTTAGAAATTCAAGTTGATTCATCTTCCGTTATAGGCGACCTTGTAAATTCAGGCGAGATTAATCTTTCGCAGATTGAAAGAGTCGTTATGGGAGCTAAAACCATCGCGCCTGCGCTCACTCCCGATATGAAAAATATTTTTACAACTCAGACCATTTCAATCTCCAGCATAAGCTCCGCTCTTTTGCAGCACAATAAACCTTCCGCCATTGTGCGGACATTAAACCCTGTTTCAAGCGCAAGTTACACAGGGATAATTATAATCGCGGCTGATGAACTTCCGGTTCACGGAATGAAAAGCACAGCTCTCGCTCTGCCGTGCTTGTTCCCTAAAATTTGGGACAGCAATATGAATCTTATTTACGAGCGTAATATGCTTGAAATAAAAGACATTACGATGGTAACTTATTCATCGCTGGATGATATTTTCAAGAAAAACCCGGCAGGACTTTCAGAAAAACTGAGAGAAACTGTCGGCGACAGACCTCTCCGCATTTTCGCTCGCGGCGTATTCGGAATAAAACCTACGGATTTGATTATCGAAAGAGACGACGCCATGATGATAATTTCATCCGAAGAAAACCGCCGTCTTTTATCTCAGGGAAAGGTCGCGATTATTCTGGATGATTCTGTTCTGAATTACGAGTTTGTTTCCCAATAATTAATTTGCCCATAACGGCGGTGATTATCTGCTGAAATATAATGCTTAAAAGCGCGGGCAGAACCGTCGTCTCCGGAAAAAAAGCGACCGCTATTGTCATTACCGCGCTGTTGTTGCGAAGACCTCCCGCAATGATAAGCGACGCTTTTTTTTCTCCGCCGTATTTTCCAATAAAGCCTGTAAACCACGCGATTAAAAATCCCGAGGAAGTAAGCGTTATGCAAAGAGCCGCGCTGCGCCAAACAAGAGGGTCGCTGAACTTTATTATGGGAGCTACAGCCGAAGAGTTCGCGGCGATAACAAGCATTAAACAAATTTTAGCGAAGGGATCGAGCCCGGGGCAGATTTTTTCAGGTATTTTTCCTTTGCTGGTTTCGTTTATCGTAACGCCAATTATCGTGGGAATTACAACCATGAATAAAAGAGAAACCGCGATCCCTGTCATATCCATCGCCGTTTTGGCGCCGATTAAAACCGAGAGAGTCAAAGGAACAACAAGCGGCGCGAGTATTGTATCAAGCAATATGAGAGTTAAACCCAAAGCTTTATCGCCTTTATAAATCATTACCCAGATAAAACCTGAAACGGCTGTAGGTCCCGCGAACAAAAGCACAAAACCAGTGATTATATCGGGGTTACCTGTGAAAATAACCGATGAAGAAAAAAGAGCCGCAAGCGGCATTAATACATGGAATGAAAGAAAGAAAATAAAAATCGGCGCAGGATTTCGCACGGCGGCAAGAAGTTCCCTTGCCGTTAATTTTAACGCGCCTGAAAATGTCATTATTCCAAAAAGCAAAAGCACATAAGGGCGCAGCGTTGAAAAACAACGCGGAAAAAAAAGACCGAGAATAACAGCCAGAGGCGTTGTAAGCGGGATTAATGAATCAAGATATCTGTTTAGCTTAAGCAGGCTGAAAGAAGGCACTAGTTCTCCAAAATTGTAATTTCTACGCGTCTGTTTTTGCGCATACCATCTTCGGTACTGTTATCTGCAATCGGTCTTTCAGCGCCGTAACCGCGGATTACCATGCGATCCGCGGTGCGGACATCCGTATCCAAGAAATATTTTGCGACCGCTCTTGCGCGGCTGTGCGAAAGATTTAAAAGATATTCGCTTTCTCCCCATCTTGCAGCGTGTCCGCTGACAATAATGTCGCGCTCGGGATAGCGTTTTAAAATCTCCGCGATTCTATCCAGCTTCTGCTGCTCTCCCGGAAGCAGCCTGTCCGAATCGGCATAGAAACGAATATCTTCCAGACTGAGAGATATGCCTTCTTCCACGGCTCTTACATTTACTTCAGGAATTTCAAGGCGTTTTATTTCTTCTGTTATTTCTGTAATCAGCTGTTCCTTGTTCATGGACTCGGATTCAACAAACTCAGCTTCCGCTGTTCCCCGGAATTCCATGGTCATCCTGTTGGATAATTCCATTGTCAGGCGAAATTCTTCTTTGTACGCTTTTTCCATTCCGTTTGCGCGATCCCAAAAAACAAGCTGGGTAAAGGTTCCTGAAATGCGCGTCGGGTAAATTCTTCCGCGTACGGCAGGCGGGCGCGAAGCAATATGATAAACAACAGAAAAAGCGGGATATAAAACGTCCTTCCATTCGCGCTCGCCTAAAAATTCATAATGAGCGACAAATGGAATTTTATAAGGTTCCTCTATTCCGAATCCGTCCCGAAAATCATGGACTTCGTAGGCTTCCGCCCTCCATGTGTCGCCCGGTTTTAAATCAAGCCCCGGAAAAACGGGAACATTGCGCACAACAGGCATATAATATTTTGATTCAATTGTAAGCCTGCCTAATTTGTCGCGTTCAAAAACAGATTCGTATTCCCTCTGCCAGCTAAAACCCGATGCGGCAGGCACACGGTTTAGAGCGTCGTAAAGAAGACGTTCAGAAGATTGAAAAGTAGCTTTATGGAGTCCTTTGCCGTCTTTGACTTCAGTTACGTCAACGGCAATGCGGTTTAGAGTTTCCGCGCGGTGGCTTAATTCGCCGTTTATAAAAACAGCCTGATCTACAACAGAAAGTATCCTGTATTGGGCGCCTTCAATATGCTTGAACTCAAACACTTCGGCGTTCATGGAAGAAACATTGAAAATGAATAAAAATAAACTTATTAAAATTAAAGGCATATTGCTATTATACCACCGCTTTAATGATTTAGTCAGGTGAGCTTAATCCAAAAACTGAAATTTTGGAACAGCCGCAGGTCTATACGAATGCCAATTATGTTTATATTCCCAACAGTTTCTGCGCGTTTAAGCCTAATATCAGTTTTTTATCTTCCTCGTTTAAGCCGCTTGCGTCAAGAGATTTATGGTAGCGTGAAGGAGGAAGGATTGGAAAATCGCTTCCGAAAAGAAGCTTATCGCATATTTCAAGCGCTTTTACGGCATTGTAAATACGCGAGTCAAAAAGATAGGGAGCGACAGCCGTATCGTAATATACATTGCGAAAAGCCTGTTTAATTTCTTTCATGGTTTCATAAATAAAAATTCCGCCGCCGAAATGCGCAAGAATAATTTTGAGCTCCGGATTATTAAAAACAAATTTTTCGATATCCTGCATAGGAACTTTTGTTTTACCGGGATAATCATGCCCTACAAGTTCGTTGGCGTGAAGCAAAAGAGGAATACCGAGTTCTCTGCATGTTCCCGCAATAGAAGAAGTTTCTTTTTCATTTATAAGGTCTATACCCTGCCCTTGCGGGAACAGCTCCCCTACGCCTTTTAAGCCGGCGTTAAAACAGCGTTCAATTTCCTTTGCCGTCTCTTTATTGCCGGGCGGCGCGACAGCAAAACCGATTAATTTATCGGGATACTGTTTAACTTTTTCTATGACATAATCATTAACATAACGGCACAAACCCATATCGTTAAAACCAAATCCGAATATAACGGCTTTGTCAAAATTATCTTTATCCAATACCGCTGTAATATCTTCAGCATCCGCGAATTTATTAACCTTGCTGTTTGAAATTAATGAAAAATACGGCTCTTTTTGCGCGTAACTTTCCCAGTTTTCGATAATATCAGGCGGCGTTACATGAACATGAATGTCAATTTTCATTTGTTTCTTCCCTGTTAATTGCAGGTCCTGCCGATATGCCCATTTTGTTAAGACCTGTCAGCAGAGGCACGCCTACGAGCATTGCGGCTGCCGCGAAAACAGCGCGTTCTATCGGCGCTGTAACAGTAAGCACCGCCCAAACTTCTCTTGGCTGTTTATATAAAACAAGAGAGAAAAAATTTCCTATTGTAGCGCCGCCGACAAGTCCGCCGAAGGCGCAAAGCCACAGAGCCGGAAACATAAATATTTTATTTTTATGCGCAAACATTTTTCCGGCAAAAAATACAGCGATAAGCATTACGATAAAACCGAGTCCGTAAAAAATTAAAGGAAAATAAAAAATGCTTCTTCCTATTTCATGGGTAAACCAGAGGACGGCGCCTGTAATATATACCAATACCGCGAATGCGGCATAACGCGGCTTTGCCTGCGCTGTGCACCCTGTTGTAAACGCCGTCGTGGTTCCGATTATAAAAGTGCCAAGCCCCATCCATGCGGTGTGAGGCGCAATTAAAGAGCCGATAAATCCTCCGACGGCAGAACAAAGCGCTCCGGCAAGCGGACCGAAAAATAAGCCGGATAAGGGATAAAGAACCGTAGAAAGGGAAAAAGAGCCGCCTGTTCCGAAAATCGGGAATGTAGGCAAAAGATGTCCTGCCGCAATTACTCCCGCCCACACTGAAATGACAGCGGGATGAACATTAATTATCTTTTTCATTCCCTTCTATGCGTCTCCTGTCATATACTATCCCGTTTCTGTCAAGTTTAATCAATCTGTGCGCGTACTCACCTGCCAAATGCATATTATGGGTCACAAATATAACGGTAAAACCTTTTTCCCACAAGCTGCGAAGGAGATTCATTATTTTAACATTGCCTGAATAATCATTTCCAGCGTCAACTTCATCCAGAATGATTGTTTTACATCCCATGGCAATAACGCACGCGATTACGGTTTTCGTTCTGTCGGTACGGCTGAGAGTATGAGGGAAAGCGTCAGCGTCGCGCAAATCAACCATACGCAGCGCTTCATCAACGCGGAGTTTAATCTCCGATTTTGACAAACGCATATTTTTTAAGGCAAAAGCGGTTTCTTTAAAAACAGAATCGGTAAAAAGCTGAGTATCAGGATTTTGCATAACATAACCAATATCTATGGATATATCGCTGACAGAAAGTTCTTCTGCGTTCCTGCCGTTAATAAAAATATCTCCGGCACAGGATTTTAAAAGCCCCGTAATGCATTTTAACAAGGTAGTCTTCCCGCAGCCGTTGTCTCCGATTATAGCGATAAAATCATTCTCATATACTGTTAAATTAATATTGTTAATTATTACGCTGCCTGAATCATATATAAATTTTAAATTGGAAATATTAATTATAGAGTTTACCGGTAATGAGCCGCGCGAATCATCAAATGAGGAAAAATTATCATTTATTTTTTTAACAGGTTGTATTTCATTATCCGATAACAACTGCGCATCAGAAAGTATCTTGTCCGTTGTGTCTAAAGCCGCAATTTTACCGTTTTTCAGAATACAAACCCTGTCCGCGTATTGCGCCATTAAAGCGCTGTCATGCGATACCATTATAATTGTTATATTATGCTTTTTCTGAATATCTTTTAAAACAGACATAACTTCTAAAGCTCCGCCGGGATCGAGGCGGCACAAAGGTTCGTCTAAAACAAGAATATTTCCTCTCATGGCAAGAGCGGCGGCAATTACAAGACGCTGCTTTTCGCCGCCTGAAAGAGTGCCGGGTTTACGATCTTCAAAACCTTTTAAGCCGACGGCGGCAAGAGCGTATTCGATTCTCGCTTCAATTTCATCGCGCGGCAAAAGGAGATTTTCAGGACCGAACGCGACCTCTTCCCGCACAGACGATGTAAATATTTGAGTGTCAGGGTCATCCATCACCATGCCGACTTTAAGCGCCAGCTGCGGAACGCTGCTTTTGTCTGTGCAAATACCGTCTATTGTGACAGAGCCCGACAGTTTGCCGCCGGAAAGCAGTGGGATTACGCCGTTAATTAACTTGCAAAAAGCAGTCTTTCCGGAATCTGTCCCGCCCATAATAGCGAGAAATTCGCCTTTAATTGCGCTGAAACTCACACCGTCAAGCGCTTTTTTCGCGCTTTGAGGGTATGTAAAACTGACATTATTAAAGACGATAATACTCATTTATAGTTAAATAGAATCACACAAGCGAAAAAAAATATACTGCCGGCGATTAGAGTAAAATCGCGTCCCTTCATACGCGGTTTTAAAAGCCATGTCCTTGTTTTATAAGCGCCGAAAGCCCGGCAATCCATGGCTATGGAAGAATACTGCGCTTTTCTCATTGCGCCTAACATAAGAGGTACTATAAGACCTGTATAAGCCGCCAGCCTGTAAACCGGGCTCGCTCCAGGACGGCGTTTAACGGAATGGCGTTCAACGGAACTGTGTATTCCAGAGCGGAAAGCTCCTGTTAGGCGTTCTTTTGAGCGGCATACAACGAAGCGGCTCTCTCCTGTTCGTTGTTTAATGAAGCGGCGTACTCCAGTGCGGCGATCCGGTAAGCGCATACCGCGTAATCTCTGCGCATCCTGAATCGCAAGCGCTTCCTCCCGAAAGACGGGAATCAAATTAAAAGCCGTTGTGATAATAAAAGAAAGACGGTAATTCAAACCCATGGCGCAAAGACCGCAGGCAATCCCGGAAAGAGGGGTGGTTTCGGTCAGCATGGGCAGAAGCGCAAAGAGAGAAAAAAGGCGGCAGACAATCACAAGACCGAGAATTAAGCCTTCCCATTTCAGGAAACCTATAAAAACTTCCCCGGGACCGAAAATCATCTGCATCAGAATTATAAATGCCGCTAACAATGTAAGATTTTTCAGGATTTTCAATCCGTAAAATGGAACTCCTGTCACTAAACGGATGATTATGAAGCATAACAACATGCAGGAAGCCAAAATTAATTTGTTTACAAGGAAAATCGCGGTAGTTAGAAGCAAAATAAAAAACAATTTGGCTCTTGCGTCAAAAACGGTTAACATTTTTTTTCCTGATTATAATAAATTATAATAAACTATATACAAAAAATATATAATACATTATACTGGTATTATATCATGCAAAAAGGAGAAAATGAATGACAGATGCTAAAACACGCCTGGCAAACAGAGAAAGGCAGAGAAAGTACCGTGAAGCGCACAGAGACGAGATTAATGAACAGCGCAAAGAAAGGTACAATGAGCGGATCAAGAAGGGAAAATGTCCCAGATGCGGAGGCAAAGTAAAGAAGGGGTACACTTTATGTACAGAATGCTGCGATTATCAGGCAGATTTAAACAGAAAGTACGCAAAGCAGAAAAAGAAAACAACAGGTTCCGCCAAGAAAGCGACTGTTAAGAAAACAGCGGCAAAAAAACCGGCTGCAAAAGCAAAACCAAAGACAAAAAAAGCGAAAACAAAAACAAAAGCAAAAAAATAATACCTGAACGATGAAAAAAACCGTGTGCCGAGGACACACGGTTTTTTTTTACTCATCTGTAATTTGAAAAGGCAATTCGTTCTGATTTTCTGACGCCATAGTCTGTGATAACAGGCGGTTTATAATGCCGGCATTATCAAGAAGACTGGAAACAGATTGATTTTGGTGCAGTCTGGATATTACATGGGCGAATAGCTTAGAAATATTAACATTTACATACCATTCGCGGTTAATAACTTCTTCCTGATAAACAGCGTTTGTGCCGATTAAGCGGTAAAAAAGACCTTCATTGTAGGCTTCATCAAAATGAGCAATAGCGTTGCCTGAGAAAAGCGGCAGTGAAATCGCGCAAATTATCCTTCGCGCGCCGTTTTCCTTTAAAAGCCTCATGCCTTTTATTAAAGTGCCGCCGGTCCCGAGAAGATCATCAGCCATAAAAACGGTTTTTTCCTCTACGCTTCCCAAAAGGCGAATCTGCGAAATGTTGGACTGGGTCGCGTCCCTTGCGAGTTTCGAGTAATCCCTTTCTTTATAGAGGAGGGCAAGCGGTTTTTTCAGCGAAGAAGCGTAGAATTTATTACGATCTACGGCTCCGGTATCAGGCGACACAACTACAAAATCATCGTTCAAAATGCCGTCCATTCTGGTTAAAGTCTGAATTATCTGATAACTTGCGTGAAGATTTTCCAGCCTTACCTTGTCAAAAGCGTTCATTATATCTCTGGAATGTATATCCAGCGTAATAATCTGGTTTACACCGAGACTTTCGAAGATTTTGCCTATTCTACTCGCTGTAAGCCCCTCCCTACCCTTGGCTTTATGCTGTCTTGCATAGGGATAATTGGGAATAACAAGGGTGATGCGCTCCGCTCCTGCCTGCCTTACAGCGTCCACGGTAACGTAAATCGTCATTAAGTGATCATTTGTGGAAAGATTATGAGTCACTCCGCCTGAAAATCTTACAGGATAGCGGTTTTCCACATCTTGAAAGATATAAACGTCCTTTCCGCGTATTGATTCCTCGATTTCCGATTTAATTTCGCCGTTTGGAAACATTGTAAACTTGACAGGCACTTTAAAAGGACCGTTACTTACGCCATTTCCGCTCTGGGAAGCGCTCCCACGGGCTACGATTTTGTTAATAAGGTCTATATGCAGATTTGCCTGATCTTCCGATAGATTATAACGCTTTGTTATTTCCTCCACAGTCTGCATGCGGCTATGACGGTATTTATGGTTTAAATGCTTAATTACTTCATTAGCGAATATTTCGCCGCCGGGGCAGGCAATGATGGCAAGGTTGGCAGGATTGAAATACTTCATGATATATCTAATGTAATAGTATAAATTGGAAAAAAAATCAATATCCCATTTTCAACCCCATTTGGGACTTATAAAAGGAAAGCATATTGATGAAACGGTAAAGCTGTACAAGGCTGATTCCAATGTGATTAGAAGTATCACCGTTTGTATGGATACTTCCCATTTTAAACACATTATGATAATATTACCATAATATTAGTTACATAAAAAGACTATAGAAACTTCTTATGCACTATGACAGAGAAATTGACAATAAAATGAAAGAAAATTAATTATTTCATTTTTTTGTCTGTCTGATAATTTAGATAATTCAAGTATTTTAGCATAAGCAGAAAAAGGAAGTAGTATGGATATAAAAAAAATAAAAACAACTATTGAAACCACCAAAACTGTAGAAAATCTATGGAAAATTGGCGAAAAAATATTTGCAAAAAATGATAATGCCATTTGTGTTGTAACATATCTTATTGAACGCGCCTATGTATTAGGTAAGCAAGATACCGGAAAAAATAATAATCTGAAAAGTAAATAATCGACTATAGAAAAAAATTAGTTATACGCCTTTTGGCAAATTTATCGAAAACGTTTGGTGGTCGGCTATTGCAAGCCTTATTTTAATTGCACTTCTTTCTTGAACTCTTAGAATATATTCTAATATGTGTTTTATTCCGTATAATGTTCTAGGTAACTGACATTTTGCGCCCGATAAGGAAAACGCGCAGCGTTTTACAGGCGCAAAAAATGTGGTGTAGTGAGACGTGGGAATGGCTTTAGCCATGACCTAGCCGAACGTAGCCTAACCGCCCGAACAGGGCGGCGTACTTTCACCGTTTGTTAAGCGAAGTAATATTTGTATTTTTTATTTTAATTTTTATTAAATATAATTATAAAATGTAATTTTAATATTTTATTCTACCTCATCACGAGAATATTTTACAGCAAAACCAGAAGCTGTATATTTTCTATTAGTATAAAATATTAATAACGAAGTATTTGAATGATCTATGTTGATGTCTATTACAGCGTCTACATCATTTCCATACAACCTCTTTGCTTCTTCAAATATATCAATATATGATATTCCACCCCATTGTATAAGATAGAAAACATCAAAAGGAGACATACTTCCAATTCCAGGTATTGAAAATCCAATTAATCCATGCCATTTTTTTTCAACTAATACAGGTCCTAATATTGTATATTTAGGTGAACCAATCAAATCCATTTGCTTTCTGTCAAACGATTGCTTTTTTGTTGTTGATGTTCCAAAAGACGCTCCACCAAGAGGATTTGATGCACAACCAGATAGAAACAGTCCAAATACAAACATAATACATACGATTCCACCAAAAGTCTTTTTGTTTATCATTTTTTTCTCCTTTATTATAAACAAAATATTTTAAGAGATAGATTATAAATTCAACGATTTTTATATTCAAGTATTTTACTCAAATGTTATCATTCTCTTTTAAACCATAAATTTACATATTTTTCATATTTTGTCAATACATTTCCAATTCAAATATTATTTTGTCTAACGTTTTAAGTAACTGACGTTTTGCCAGCTCGAATAAGAGCTTGGCAGCATCGAACCTATGGTTCGCGACCATGGCTGGCAAAATGTGAGTGAGTTAAGGATGACCGCTTTCGCGGTCAATTCTAAGAGTGGGAACGAGCGCGAACCGAAGGTTCAAGGCGACACCTAGCCGACCGAACCTCGAGGGCGCGGACAGCGCCCGCAGCAGTTACCGTTTGTTAGGCGACGTTTGACTTTTTATTAATATTCTGAAAATTATTTTTTATTTAAATTTGTATTTTATACTTAAAAATATATCTGTTAAAACAGGATCAAATTGTGTGTTTTTTCCTTCTGTTATTATTTTTATTGCTTCTTCATGTGAAAATGCTGTTTTATATGGTCTTTCAGATACAAGCGCATCATATACATCAATAATTGCCATTATCCTTCCTTCCAGTGGAATTTTATTACCCTTTAATCCATTTGGATAACCAGTTCCATCCCATTTCTCGTGATGATTTAATGCGAATATTTTTGCATAATTTAATAATTTACTTTCTCCAGAATCTCTTTCTATACGTTCAATAATTTTATAACCTATTATTGCATGTTTTTTCATTTCCTCGAATTCTTCTTTTGTTAATGATCCTGGTTTTTTTAATATTTGATCGCTAATTCCTATTTTTCCAATATCATGTAATTGTGCTGATTGTAATAATAAATTTATATCCCAATTATTAACAATTTCAGTAAAAAGGTTTTGTTTCTTTATTTCATCCAATAATGTTTTTACTCCATTCTTTGTTCTTTCTATATGTCCACCTGTAATATCATCTCTAAATTCCACTAAATTTGACATTGTAGTCAGTATTGCATTTTGAAGCTTAACCACTTTTTCGGTTTTTTCATTAACAAGATTTTGTAAATTATTTTTCATATATTCAAGTTCTTCTGTCATTGAATTAAAGTCGTCAAATAGAACTTCTACCATATCTTTTTTACCGTCTTTTCGTATTGAAGGAACACGAACTGAAAGATTTCCTTTGGCTATTTCTTTGGCGGCAAAACCAAGTTTTTTTATTGGTAATGTCCATGTAAAATATCGAAAAACACTAATACTTGTTGTTACTAAAGCTGCCGAAAATAAAACAAATGCAATAAGCAAATTTATACCAAACTGAGCATTTTCTTCAAATATTTTGCTATGTTCAAGTGTTTGATAAATCCACATATGAAATCCATTAAATGCTGCCAATACAACAAAAAGGATAAAAAACTCTTTAATGGACAAAAATTTTACATTAATTCTATTATCTTTTTCTTTTTTACTCATTAATTCTCCATTGATTTATTATACATTATTATTAATTATAGTCAAGTTTTATGTGATGCTTATATCTATTCTTTACCAAATGTCGCCTAACGTTCTAGGTAACTGACGTTTTACCAGCCCGAATAAGGGTTTGCGTAGCATCGAACCTATGGTTCGCGACCATGGCTGACAAAATGTGGGTGAGTTAAGGATGACCGCTTTCGCGGTCAATTCTAAGAGTGGGAACGAGCGTGAACCGAAGGTTCAAGGCGACACCTAGCCGACTGAACCCCGAGGGCGCGAACAGCGCCCGCAGCAGTTACCGTTTGTTATACGATAGTTTTTTGCATTTTTATAGATAAACATATTATTTATTGAAAGTATTCCAAAACACCAGTTTTTTTACCAAACTCAACCAACCATTTCTACGTTTTCAATAACCCATCTGATCTGGTTTCTGGTTGACCAAAAACTATAAATACCAATTGTGATAATTGATAAGAGGTACCATATAATCCAACGCCCAAACAATCCACCTGCCGTTCCTTTGAACCTGTAGCTTTTTCCACCAATGGTAGAATTATCACAAATCCATCTTATGACTGTACATATAACAAACGGTGTTGCCAGTCCGAGTGAAATAACACAAAGAATGGGTGCCCAAATACAAAAGAGGAAAATTGCTCCAACTCCTCCTGAAAATTTTGATTCCATACGATTCTCCTTAAAAATAAGTTTGGTTTTGCGGTATTTTAGGGTTCCGCATGCCCATAGGGAAAGAAAACTATGCCCTTCCATCAAAAAATGTTGGTGTAAATTTTGTTCACAAAACTGATGTTTTGGAATAAATTCAATTTATAACGAAAAAGTATTACCAATTAGACAATACTTTAGTTGTTACCCTTCACTTAAATTGTCAAATATCAGTTTAAGTCAAAATAATACAATTTAACTAAATTATTATTATGCTATTTTCCATCAAGAAATATAAATTCTTCCTTAACAATTTCCATTTTACAATTATATAAAATAAAGTCAAGTGCCTTTTTGCATCATATTACATTTCAAATATCTTGCGCTTAACGTTCTAGGTAACTGACGTTTTGCCAGCCCGAATAAGGGCTTGCGCAGCAAGACCAGGGCTGGCAAAATGTGGTGGAGCAAAATACCGCAGAGGGCGTAGCCCGAACGGTGTTTTGCGGAACCCGAACCGCCCGATCAGGGCGGTGAGCAGTTACCGTTTTTTATGTGCAGTTTTACCTTTTTCTTATTTAACCACATTCTTTAAATAAATTTTTTCTACAAATCCTCCTCTTTCTTCTTTCTTTTTTATTCTTATTTCTTCTATTTCATTTATATCATAATTTTTATTTTTAATTATTGTATATATAACTTCAAAAATGTCTGCCAATTCCTCAATCGAATTGTTCTCAATAAATTCATTTACTTCTTTAATTAATTTTTTTTCTAATTCCTTTATAAAATCTTCATCATTCAATATTTCATATTCAATTTTTTCCCCTCTTTTTTCAATTATTTTAACAATTTTATCCCTAACCAATTTATTAAAACACTTTATATTATTGTTCTCGTCTATTTTTTCCAAATATTTTATTTCTTTATTACATTCTTTTGCATATTCAATTTCTCTTTTTACAGCATTTCCGATGTAACCATTTTTATTTACAACAAATATTGCATCAGATAATTCTATTCTTTTCAAATGGCCGATTCCTAATTCTTTTATTTTCTCTTCCGTATATTTTTCTTTTTCTTTTGTTGGATAAATTATACTTAATACACAATTACCTTCTAATTCCAACTTTTCTGCATAATATTTCATCTCTTGTTCAAATTTAAGACTTCCACATACCGTTATTACTTTCATTTTTACTCCTTTTTTAATTTAATCCGATATAATATTTTTTGTCAATATTCACAATAATGTTAAGCGGGTTGCACATAACGTTCAAGGTAACTGACGTTTTACCAGCCAGAATAAGGGCTTGCGTAGCATCGAACCTATGGTTCACGACCATGGCTGGTAAAATGTGGGTGAAGGAGGCGTGAGTGCGAACAGCACCCGCAGCAGTTACCGTTTGTTAAGCGATGTTAGTTTTCTTTTCAAAATTACATATACATTTTGCTGCACCAAAATTGTTTAAATTAATAATAGCTATAATACTAAGCCATACAAATAATGGTAATGTCATAATATTAAACATAATGAATTGTTCATGAGATAAAACAATTCTTGCAGTGTTAATATAAACAAAAATATATAATAATGTTGGGATACAAGTTATTATATAGAAAAAAATTGCCCAGATATAACCAAGTATTGGAAATCTTAAGTTGTACTTACCATTTTTAAAAATAATTTTTGAATATGCATCTTTTAAATATTTTGAAAAAAAATAAAAATTATTGTTTACTATGTAAACTATTTCTTTTTTATTTAATTTTACTCCCATATATTCTTGCATTGAAAATAAAAAAGATTGTTTGTTTTTATTTTTTAAATCACAAAACATTTTACGAATATACTCCGATTTAATATTTTTATTTTTTATTAAATTATGATTAAACATTTTTATTATTTTATGACAATAATAAAAAGCAATTAAAACAATAAAAATTATGCGAAATATCTCATTTTGAATATATTCCTTAAATATTATTTCAATAATTCTAACTAACTCATTCATAAAAACTCCTTAAGAGTCTATTAAACCATATTTAATATTATTTGTCAATAGTTTTGACAAATCTAAACTAATGTCGCCTAACTACATATAAGCGAAGTAGTGGCGTACTCCATTTCTATATTCTCTTAATATAAAATACTTCTTCATCTACTTCTTATTTTTTTCTTATGTCCTTCCATAATAAAATATCAGGTTTATTAGCTCCATTTGCATTTGGAATTATTCCAATGATTGAATATCCGCATTTTATATAAAATTCATAAGGATGATTTTTATAATTATTTATGTTTTTAATTTCTTCAAATAAATTTTCTCCGGTAATTTCTTTTTCTGAAAGGCTTGTTTTGTTAGCTTCATCATCAGAACCGGCAAATATTCCAATTATCCCTTTTTCCCGAGCGATTTTTTCCATTTCATTTAATAATATTTTACCATACCCCTTTCCTTGATATTTTGGAATTACAACCATTGGATGTAATTCCCAAGTTTTTTCATACATTGGCATTAAACCTACCCAACCAATCAATATGTTATTGATTTTTATTCCAATACTTATATTTTCACCGGATATACTTTCTTCCACAGTTTCTAAAGCCTCTTCTTCATCTAAGTCCTGCCACATATCTGCTTTTAGCATTGCTTCAAGAAGTATTTTAACAGCCTGATCCATTGTTTCTTTTGATTCATTTATGAAACATATTGTATAGTCTTCCATATTGTTATATATCATTTTTAATTTTATTTTCCGCCCAAGCCTGAACAGGAAAGAAAACAAAAAAACCAATTGCAATGGCGTATGTCAACGAAATCAAAGAATTTGCAAGGTTAGGTCCTAACTGTTCAGGAGATCCTATAAATCCAAGACTGATAACCATACAGGCTATAAAACAAAATCCTCCTGCCGCAAGAATAAACTTTATCGTGTTTTTTATTGCAGAAGATAATTGTTCTAATTCTGTTTTTGTGTAAGTATTATTCTTTTTAAAACTTTTTGAAATATACTTACCGATAATTTTTCCGCTTTTTGATACAAGCAAGAAAAAAAGCATAGGTATCAGAATTAATATTAATGCCGGCAGATTAATCAGCATATTTACAGCAAATGATCCTGCTGATACTCCAATAACAGCAATGAAAAAAAGCATGAACAAAAATCCAAAAAATAAAATCATTTATTTCCTCCTAAATGTTTCTTTATGTTATTGATTTTTTCAATCAAATAATCATCTAAAATTTCTATATTACCTGACATTGTTTTATTCCAATTCAGATAATAATCATCCACAGCCATTTTTAACGTCTTTGTGTTTACAATAAAACACATTGAAAAAGTTAATACAAATGCAAAAGCAAGCGTTAACATTTTTTTTGTATCAACTCTGTCATTTTTTGCCTTTTGAAGTCCTCTGTTTACGGCAGTATCAAGACAGTCATGTTTACAATTACAGTTGTTTTCAATCAATTGCAAAAACAATTCTTTATTCATTCATAACCTCCAACCTTAATAAATTTAAAGCTCTGTTCAATCGGCTTTTCACAGTACCCTCCGGTATTTTTAATATTTCGGCTATCTCACTAAGAGTATAGTCGGAATAATATTTTAAGCTGATTATTTCACGCAGATCAGGCTGTAATGAATCAATCATTTGTTTGAATTCCATTTCGTTATGATTTTCATGATATATGCCTTCCGGCACGTCTTTCATTGTTACTTCATGTTTTTGCCTCCTATACATGTCATTTGCCGCATTTATTATTATGCGGATAAACCATGTTTCCACAAATTTAGGTTCACGAAGCCGTTTTATTCCCTTAAAAGCACGAAAAACAGCTTCGCTTACGGCATCAAGAGCCAGTGATTCATTGCCAAGAATCCCTTTTGCGGTACGAAAAAGTTTATGTTTTAACAAATCGCATAGATTGACAAAACATTCTTCATTCCCTCCTATGGCTTGTCCTGCCAAAAATTCCATTGTTTCCTTTGTATCTGCCACTATTTTTTTGCTTTCCTTGCATATTAGACTATTAATACTTCAGTTTGGTTCTTTAATATTTACATTTTTTATGGTTTTTTTAAACCCATTCGGTTTGTGTTTTACCTTATTTATTAAAAATGAACTTTTTTAATTATTTTTTCTGAAAATCTTAGTCGTACTTTCGCCTAACGTTTTGGCTGTAACTGCCCGAACCGCCGTCAAGGGGCGAAGCAATTACAGACCTGTTATGTGCAGTTTATCTATACTTTATTACACTTTAATATTATATATATTATTCTGTACGTAATTTAATTGGTACAAATATTTCAATTTGCCTGTAACCTAATGCTTTATCGGTTAAAGAAGTACCGACAACATGCCACAATTGAGGTCGTTTTTCATTTACATCAAGTGTAAAAGCCTTGCTGGAATTAACCCAATCCTGTATCATATTATAAACCTTTAAAGCTTCTTCATAAGGTTTCTGCGGCGCAATACCGGTTGCGTATATTCCACCT
>Ga0209755_10000776_pt1 | contig 55555 bp, 49 predicted proteins | sample TergutCo191P1_FD_187301 | JGI IMG/M metagenome (GOLD analysis project Ga0209755, IMG submission 187301) | Cornitermes sp. P1 segment gut microbial communities from Petit-Saut dam, French Guiana - Co191P1 (SPAdes) (version 2) | ecosystem: Host-associated > Arthropoda: Insects > Digestive system...
TTAAGAACGTATAAGCCATGCCGCCGCCGATAACAAGAGCCGCCGAATTTTTTAACAAGCTTTCCAAAACCGCAATCTTGGAAGAAACTTTCGCGCCGCCGATAATTGCAACTAACGGCTTCTGCGGGGATGTGACAATCGGTTCAAGATAGTCACATTCTTTCTGCATTAAAAAACCAGCGACAGCAATAGGCACAAACTTCGCAATACTCGCGGTAGAAGCGTGATCTCTGTGAGCTGTGCCGAACGCGTCATTTACAAATATTTCGCCGTAAGTGGCAAGTTCTTTTGCGAGCTTGTCCAAATCCGCGGCTTCTTTCGCGGTTTCTTCTTTATGAAAGCGCGTATTTTCAAGCATGATGACGCTGCCGTCAGCCTGACTCTCGATAAACGCTTTTTTACCGTAACATCCGTCTTCGCCTGCGAAAATAACAGGCTTACCCAGCTTGTTTTGCAAATACGCCGCGACAGGAGCCATACGGTGCTTACCCTTGATATACGCGGCTTCGTCGAAAGAAGCTCCGCTCTTTTCGGCTTTTTCTTTTGCCTTCTTCGCGTCCTTTGAAGGATCGCCTAAGTGGGACATTAGAGTAAGGGATTTAGCGCCCTGCTCCAAAATATATTGAATGGTAGGCAATGCCGCCGTTATGCGCGTATCGTCCTGCACCACGCCGTCTTTCATTGGTACGTTAAAATCAACGCGCATGATTACGCGCTTACCTTTAAGGTCTACGGTTTTAACAGTTTTAATCATGGATTTATCTCCTAAAGAATTAAGAATTCAAAACCACAGAGTACACAGAGTACACAGAGTACACAGAGTACACAGAGTACACGGAGCAGCAATTCGATATCTTCTCTTCTTCCTCCGTGAACTCCGTGCTCTCCGTGGTTCTTCTTCTTTTTTTTATTTTTTGCTGTCGATGTATTTGAGCAGGTCAACTACTTTGTTTGAATAACCCCATTCGTTGTCATACCAGGAAACTACTTTGAAGAAGCGTTTTTCGCCGGGGAGGTTGTTCTGTAATGTCGCGAGACTGTCATAGATCGATGTGTGCGTATCGTGAACGATGTCTGTGGATACAATTTCATCCTGCTGGAATTCAAGTACGCCTTTAAGATAGGTGTCAGCCGCTTTTTTAAACGCGTTGTTGATTTCTTCGATTGATGTATCTTTGGTTGTTCGGAAAACAAGGTCAACAACCGAGCCTGTCGGTGTGGGTACGCGGAAGCTCATACCGGTGAGTTTTCCCTTTGTTTCGGGGAGAACTTCGCCTACAGCTTTCGCCGCGCCTGTTGTCGAAGGAATAATATTGACAGCGGCAGCGCGTCCGCCTCTCCAGTCTTTCTTTGAAGGACCGTCAACGGTCTTTTGGGTCGCTGTATAGGAGTGAATTGTGGTCATAAGACCGGTTTCGATGCCGAAACCTTCTTTTAAGAGCACATGTACGATAGGAGCGAGACAGTTTGTGGTGCAGCTCGCGTTGGAAATAACATGATCCTTCGCCGGATCGTATTTTTCGTGGTTTACGCCCATTACAAATGTGTTAATGTGCTTATCCTTGCCTTTCGCGGGAGCGGAAATGATAACTTTCTTTGCTCCGGCTTCCAGGTGGTCGAACGCTTTGTCGTCACAGAAAAGACCTGTGCATTCGAGGACGTATTCTACACCGTATTTGCTCCAGGGAAGATTTTTTACTTCTCTTTCTGCCATAACGCAGTGAATTTCATTGCCATTTACAACGAGAATATCATTGTGTTCGGATCCTGCCGATTTTTTTGTCTGGATATCAGCCTTCATCTTACCCTGAGTTGAGTCGTATTTAAGCTGATAAGCGAAATAATCAGCGTCAGTAACGATATCTGTGACCGCTACAACGTCTATTTTGTCCTTACCAAGCAGATTTTGCCCCACTAAAGACTGGAAAACGAGGCGTCCAATGCGCCCAAAACCATTAATTGCTACTTTCATCTTGACCTCCATTCAATTATTGTCAATTTAGGTCATTTTATCATAAAAAACCCGAATTCGTCAAGTCTCAGGCTTCGCCTTCGGCTTGGCTCTTTTAAGGAAGAGATTTACTGTCCGCTCTCGCGGACTGACGGGTCAAGTCTAATTTATATGGCGTCAGTCAGCATTCCCTTCTCTCTTCCAATTGTTGTGCTTCCTCCGTGCCCGGGATAGACAGCAATGTCCCTGTCCATTGTAAATAGGCGCCTAAGGCTTTCAAAAATCTGTTTTTCGTTGCCGCCGGGAAGATCTGTTCTGCCGTAAGTACCCGCGAAAAGGGTATCGCCTGAAAAAAGTATTTTGGCTTCCTTATCCCAAAATGCGCAGCTTCCGGGCGAATGACCGGGGACGTGTATAACCGTGAAAGGGCCGATTTCGGTTCCGTCGTTCAAAAGGATGTCGGCAGGCGGCGTCTCTTTCCAGAATATGTTCATAAGCGATAAATCACCCATGGCGGATTTAATGCTTTTTTCATGAACACTGTATGAATCAGGACCGACGTAATCTGCGTCCTGGCTATGAATAGCCAGTTTTATTTTACCGCTGTACGCGTCCATTATTTGATGCGCGGCGCAGAGGTGGTCAAAATGCCCATGAGTGAGTAAAATATATTCAGGTTCAAGAGATGATTTTTGCAGAGCGGAAATTATTTTTTCAGCTTCATCTCCGGGATCTATAATGGCGGCCTTTATACCGCTGTAATTGTATATCCAGCAGTTGGTGGCAACAGGCCCTACAATCAGATTTATTATTTTTTCTTTTTTCATGGAGGGATGATAACACGAGACTTTCAATTTTTCTAGTCATTTTCCTTATAGTAATCTTTTGCTTCGCGGTACTGCCTATAACGGGAGGTTTTTTCAGCAGATACAAATGGAGAAAATTCAGAAATATGTTTAACAGCCTGCGCCTTCGCCCGGTTTTGGAATACAGCCTTTACAGGCAGCTTGATGAAAACGGCGGTATCTTTCGTTTTACAGGCGGCATCGAATCAATTACAGACGGACATACTCTTTGGGTAAGGGGCGACGATCTTACCATACCTGTTTCTCTGGAGAAAACTAAATGTTATCTGCTTCCGATAAGAGAAGGCGCGGCTCTGCCTCAGGCGCCTGAACCGATTAAATGGAATCGCATATCAACCATCACAGAAGGCGCGAAAGTTTTTATCGGCGGCAGGTTAAAGACAAATAAGAACAGATTAAATTTTGTTACAGAAAAAGATCAGCCGCTGATGGTAATTTTTTACAACTGCCCGGACGCGGAACTGCCGCCTTCGATAATACGCGCCGCCAGAACGCGCAACGAATACTGGAACAACATCACTCCGGTTTCGATTGTTATCGGCGTGATGGCGCTGATTTATATCGCGTCCGCATACCTTGACAGGCCCGCCTTCCGCCTGACTGTAATAAGCGCGCTGGTTGCTGTTTTTATTCCTGTTCTTCCGATTTTTCCGCCGGGATTTTTATTTACACTGCTTTACAGAAGGATTTCATGGAACGCAAGAAAATTAAGAGCGGATTACGATCTTGCGCGCTTTAACATGCTGCCTGAATCATCGCCTGAGTTTGCTAACAATTTCGCGCTGCTCGCGTACGCGCTTGAAGCTCTCGCGTGGGTTGTTATGATTATCGGAATCAGCATGAATCTGATTTTTATTTTTATGATTCTGTATTTGTTCAGAATTATTTCATTCTGATTCGTTATCGCCTGTCTTGGGTTTCGCGAAATTAACCGTCAGTGTTCTGCCGCGGAATTTTAACCCGTTAAGAGCAGTGATAATCTCGTCGGCTCTTGTGTCTCTTACCTGCACGAATGAATAATTATCCAGAATGCGGATCATACCGATATCTTCTCTTGCCGTTGAAGTATTAGACATGATAAGCGAAATAACTTCCCTTGGAAACAGCCGGCGGTTTTTACCGATGCTTATAAAAAGACGTTTTGATTCTTCTTCAGAAATGTTAATCTCTGCAGGCGCGCCTGCGCTTTTTCTTTCGCTCTGCTCGGCTGCGGCTTTTTGTTTATTCTGCGTTTCAGGTGCGCTGCGTGAAGCAACACCCGGCGCGCGCTTTTGCGGTGTCTCTAGTTTGTCATAATACATAAACAGCCACGCGGCAGCCCACGAACGCCTGAACAGCGATATTTCTTTCTTGAAAAGCCGGTGATACTCCTGCAGTTGTTTTATATCGGTATCTGTATGGACTTTCTCCAGAATTGTTTCAAGGTTTCCTTTTGCTCTTTCTCTATCCAAATTCCTATCCCTTTTTATCAGTTTTATTAATTATTTTTCCCAATACCCGCCGCCGTCTATCGACTGGATAGTGCCGTCGCCGTTGTATTTTAATTCTGTCACTTTAAGACTGCGAAGCCATGTTTTGCCGCCTGATGGAACGCAATCATGGTGGAACAAATACCACTTGCCTTTAAACTCTGTAATACAATGATGGGTAGTCCAGCCGCAAACAGGAGTTAATACCACACCCTGATATGTAAAAGGTCCGTACGGGTTATCGCCGATCGCATAACAAATAAAATGAGTGTCGCCCGTTGAATAAGAAAAATAATATTTTCCATTGTATTTGTGGATCCACGGCGCTTCGAAGAAACGGCGGTTGTTGTCGCCTGCTGTAATTGGTTTGCCGTTTTTATCTAAAATAACTACAGGTTTTGGGTCTTCGCCGAACTGAAACATATCTGCGCTCAATTTTGCCACACGCGGGCAAATAGCAGGCTCGTCATCTCTTGGATAGACTCCGCCGTTTTCAAGCGCTTTGTTGTCTTTATAACGCTGAAGCTGCCCGCCCCAAATGCCGCCGAAATAAAAAAAGTATTCGCCGTTTTCTTCGAGAATCGAATAATCGATGCTGTAACTTCCGCGCATAGGATCACTCTGCGGAATAAAAGGGCCTTCGGGGCGATCGGCTATTGCGACGCCTGTTCGGAAAATATCATTTTTATCTTTAAGCGGAAAGTACATATAATACTTGCCGTTTTTGCAGGCGACTTCACAATCCCATAATTGCCTGCCTGCCCAGGGAATATCTTTTACATCAAGAATTACTCCGTGATCGGTGACTTCTCCGTTTTCCACATCGTCCATGGAAAACACATGGTAATCTTTCATGTTAAAATGATCGCCTGAATCGTTCTGCGGAACGCCGCTTTCCCAGTCATGGGAAGGGTAAATGTAAAGTTTACCATTGAAGACATGGGCTGAAGGGTCTGCCATGTAATAGTCTGGTGTTAAATATCTCATGGCTTAAGATAGCAGGAAAGCCGGGGTTTTGCAATAGTTTATTCTCCAGTCTCCTGTTGAAAGATTTTCCTTAAAACTGTAATATTGCTTCATGAAGTCTATCGAATTGGCAAAAGCATACGACCCTGTTTCCTTCGAAGACCGCATTTATTCAATGTGGAAAGAAGGCGGCTGTTTCTCTCCCGCGGAAAACGCGGAAGAATTGGAAAAATCAAATAAAAAGCCATTCGTCGTCGTTATTCCGCCGCCTAATGTTACAGGCATTTTACATCTTGGGCACGGCCTTAACAACAGCCTTCAGGATATAATCGTTCGCTTCCACAGAATGACAGGACAGCCAACTCTTTGGGTACCGGGTACTGATCATGCCGGCATCGCAACGCAGAATGTAGTTGAGCGCAAATTAAGAGAACAGGGAAAAAGCCGCCGCGATTTAGGCCGCGAAAAGTTTTTGGAATGTACATGGCAGGTAAAAAAAGAACATCACGCGATCATCACAAAGCAGCTTGAAAAAATAGGCGTCAGCGTTGACTGGAAAAGAGAACGCTTTACAATGGACGAGGGGCTTTCGCGCGCGGTACGTGAGGTTTTTGTTACGCTTTACGAGCGCGATTTATTATATAAAGGAAACTACCTTGTAAACTGGTGCACTTCCTGCGGCACCGCGTTATCCGACGACGAAGTTGAACACGAAGACACAGCCGGGAAGATGTATCATCTAAAATATTTCTTTTCAGGTGACAAAGACAATTATATCGAGATTGCCACAACAAGGCCTGAAACTCTGTTAGGCGACACGGCTGTTGCCGTTCACCCGGAAGATGAGCGCTACTCTGCTTTTAAAGGCAAAACGCTTCGTCTTCCTTTAACAGAAAGGGATATACCTTTAATTTTTGACTCTTATGTTGAGCGCGGCTTTGGAACAGGCGCGTTAAAGGTAACCCCTGCGCACGATCCAAACGACTGGGAACTCGGTAAAAAACATAACCTTGCTGTAATTAATATTCTAAATCCCGACGGAACGTTGAACGAAAATGTCCCCGAAAAATACCGCGGGCTTAATGTAAAAAAAGCAAGACAGGTTGTAATCGAAGATTTAACGGCAGGCGGCTGGTATGTAAAAGACGAGCCTTTGAAACACTCTGTAGGGCATTGTTACCGCTGTCACACGGTGATTGAGCCGTTTCTTTCGGAGCAATGGTTTGTGCGCATGAAGCCGTTAGCCGACAAGGCACTGGACTGCTGGAAAAAAGGCGAAATAGTTTTTTATCCCAGAAAATGGGAGAACACATACAAGCACTGGATGGAAAATATCCGCGACTGGTGCATTAGCCGTCAATTATGGTGGGGGCACCGCATCCCGGCGTGGACATGCACGGACTGCGGAAAACTGACAGTTTCGCGTAACGACATAACGGAATGCCCGCAATGCAAAAGCAAAAATATTACACAGGACAGCGATGTTCTTGATACATGGTTTTCGAGCTGGCTTTGGCCTTTCAGCACGCTTGGCTGGGAAAACCCTGAGTCCAGTACACCTGATTTGGAACGCTTCTACCCCACTACGGCGCTTATAACAGCGTACGATATTATTTTCTTCTGGGTTGCCAGAATGATCATGGCAGGTCTTGAGTTTACAGGCAAAGCGCCGTTTAAAGACATTTACATCCACGGGCTTGTGCGCGACAAACAGGGTCGCAAGATGAGTAAAACTCTTGGAAACGGCCTTGACCCGCTTGAGCTTGTAAGCGAATTCGGCGCGGACGCGATGAAGTTTACCCTTGCCTTTTTGTGCGCGCAGGGACAGGATGTTCTTGCCGACAAAGATTCATTTAAACTTGGGTCCAAATTCGCGAACAAGGTGTGGAACGCAAGCCGCTACATTTTAATGAATCTTGACGGGCGAAAGTTAGTTGACAATCCTTCCCTGATTGCGGCTGACAAATGGATATACTCAAGGCTGAACAGCGCGGCAAAATCCATGCAGGATGCCTTCCATTCCTACCGCTACAATGACGCAGCCCAGACAGCCTACGAGTTTTTCTGGAACGATTTTTGCGACTGGTATGTTGAAGCGACAAAACTGTCAATGAAAGGCGGCAACGATGATGAAAAAGATCGCGCAACTACAGTGCTTCTGGATGTACTTTGCGAATCGCTGAAACTTCTCCACCCCTTACTGCCGTTTGTTACAGAAGAGATTTACCAGACAATTAAGGATTTGGGAATAAAAGCGCAGAAAACAGGGTTATTGATCTCTGAGCACTATCCTGATTATAATGAATCGCGCAATTCGCCCGAAGAAGAAAAGAACTTCGCGTCTCTTCAATCTTTGGTTGGAATGATTCGCACGCTGAGAAGCGAATGCGGTATAACGCCGGAGAAAAAACTGCGCGTTTTGGCGCGCTGCGGCAAAGATACTGATAAGCCGTTCAGGGAAAACGAGGGGCTTATAAAGCTTCTTGCGGGAATCGGCGACTTGTCGGTTGAGAGCGCAGCCGAACGCCCCGCAGGTTCCATTGGCATGGCTGGCTCAGGATTTGAAGTGTTTGTGTTCGTCGCCGAAGCGGTTGACACAACCGCGCTTAAGAAAAAGTTTTCAGGTGATCTTGAACGCGACCGCAAATATATTGATGGGTTAAAAGCGAAACTCGCGAATGAACAGTTTGTAAAAAACGCGCCTGCAGAGCTTGTAGCTGAGCAAAAGACAAAACTGGAAGAAGCTCTTTTGCGCACAGAAAAATTTGAGAACTATTTAAGGGATCTATAATGGATACAGAACAGACCGACAAACTAAGCGGCACTCGTCTTGCTCCCTACATTCAGGTTGCGACATACTTAATCGGTAAATCACGCGAAGGCGGCGGCAATATGTTCCGCCATCAGCTTGACACTATGTCGATTCTTATCGATTACAAGTACATCGATCCAATTTTATTAAAAGCATCGCTTGTTCATGATGTGCTGGAAGACATTCCAGATTTTAACCATAACATTTTATTATCAATCGACTTTGACAGCCATGCTGTTTATGAACTTGTTCAGGAAGTTACCCGCCGCCACGGCGAGACCAAGCCCGCTTTTCTTACACGCATTTACGAAAACGGCTCGAAAAAGGCAAAAATATTAAAAGTCGCTGACAGAATTTCCAATATGATCTCCCTTGGCTTTGTAAACAACCTTGAATTTGTAGACCGCTATATCAATGAAACCGAAAAATATCTGCTTCCGCTTGCCGCGGAAGTCGATCAAAATATGCTGACAGAATTAAAAGACCTCTGCTCCTCCAGACGCAAATACCTGAACGACTTCCGCAATCTTGAACGTTTTATCATCAATTATACAACAGAAGTATAGGCTTTAAATAATGCTGGATTCCATGCTCTTGTTAAGCAAAATAAAATCGCCGTCTGATCTGAAAAATATGAAACTTAACGAACTAAACAGGCTTGCGGAAGAGATACGAAAACAGATTGTTTCCACAGTTTCAGGCAACGGCGGGCATTTGTCTTCCAATCTTGGAGTTGTCGAACTCAGCATAGCGCTTCATAAGGTATTCAATTCGCCGGATGATAAAATTGTCTGGGACGTGGGACATCAGTGTTATGCGCATAAATTGCTTACAGGGCGCTTTAATTCGTTTTCGGCTCTTCGCAAACAGAACGGGCTTTCCGGTTTTCCCAAACGCAGCGAAAGCTCTCATGACGCTTTTAACACGGGGCACGCCTCTACTTCAATTTCAGCCGCTCTTGGGCTTTTGGCAGCCGACAGAATGTCAGGCGCGAAAAATCACGCAATTGCCGTAATAGGAGACGGAGCTTTAACAGGCGGAATGGCATACGAGGCGCTTTCTCACGCGGGGCATCTTGGGCTCCCTTTAATTGTAATCCTGAACGATAACAAAATGTCCATCAGCAGCAATGTCGGAGGACTTTCTAAATATTTAAGCCGTCTTTCCATGAAAGCTAAGTACCAGACATTCCGCCGCCATTTTGACGCGATGGCAAAAAAAATCCCGTTTATCGGAGAAGCGTTTTTTAATCTTGTAGTACGGCTTAAACGCGCGGTAAAAGCAGTTTTTTACATCGACAACTTTTTTGTTGATCTTGGCTTTGAGTACGTTGGTCCCATACCGGGACACAACATACAGGCAATGATCAACGTATTTGAAGACGCGCGCAAATTAAACAGCCCTGTAGTAATTCATATAAATACACGCAAAGGTAAAGGCTACGGTTACGCTGAAGACGACCCTGACAGTTATCACGGTGTAGGTTCATTTTCACCTGACAGCGGTATAGGTGCAAACAAACAGGAGAGCATCCGGCAAAACACAATCTGCGCAAAAAGTTTTACAGAATGTTTTGCAAGTTCTCTTTCAGCGGCAGCGAAAAAAGACAGCCGCATTGCCGCGATTACCGCCGCCATGAAAACAGGAACAGGTCTTTGCGCCTTTTCAAAAGAATATCCAAAACGCTTTTTTGATGTTGGAATAGCTGAAGAACACGCCGTAACATTCGCAGCGGGGCTTGCAGCAAATGGAATGCGCCCTGTTGTCGCGATGTACTCGACATTTATACAGCGTTCGGTGGATCAGGTGATACACGACACCGCTCTTCAAAAACTGCCTGTAATTTTCGCTCTGGACAGATCAGGTTTTGTTGGAGCCGACGGAGAAACTCATCAGGGGTTATACGACATTGCGCTTTTCCGCAGCGTTCCAAACATGACAATTCTGGCTCCGGCAGGCGAGACGGAAATGAAGCTGATGCTTGAATGGGCGGTTGGTTTAAGAGAAAATGTTCACACAACGGCACAAGAGCACAAAGGACATAAAGATAATATTGGACCTGTTATTATTCGTTACCCAAAGACGTTTTGCCCGCAGGATGTTCCGGATTTTTCGCAGCCGCTTGAAACAGGGCGCGGTATCTGGATTTCCAGGAAAGAGAACGCGGATGTTTGTCTGGCGTTTACTGGGAGCCTTTTTAATGAAGTGCGCGAAGCTGCGCGGTTGTTAAAACAGCAAAACATTGAAGCCGACCTATACAACCTGCGTTTTTTAAAACCAATCGACGAAGATCATCTTGTCAGCATAATGAACAGTTACAAATTAACAGTTTTTATAGAAGAAGGAATGAGAGAAGGCGGCTTCGGCGAATACAGCGCGTCGCTCGCTTTAAAACATAATGTAAAATCAAAAGTATTAGTCCTTGCCGCAGAATCCAGTTTTCTTGAAGAAGACAAAGCGCTCGGAACCCGGGAAGAATTGCTTGCGCTCAACAATCTGGACAGCAAGAGCATTACAAGTGTAATTACAAACTGTTTAACCCCCGCTTCCTCGCTTGAGCAACCACCCCTCTCATGATATAATGAGCTAATGGCTTGGTTCCAATGGCTCAGTTCAATCTATGACTTTATCCGCCCTGTACTGGATGTAGCTCTTCTGGCTTTCATCCTTTATAAGGGATATGAACTGCTGGAAAAGACTCAGGCGTTGCCGCTTGTAAAAGGGGCGGGTTTTCTTGCCCTCGTCTACGGAATCGCCTTCCTTTTTAACCTGACCACGCTTAGATGGGTTCTTACAACAATCGCCCCGGGGCTCTTTATCGCCATTGCCATTGTTTTCCAGCCTGAACTTAGAAAAATATTCATGCGCCTTGGGCAGACGGAATTTTTCAGACCTAACGCAACTGTTCAAATCGGAAAATTGGACGCTGTTATTACCGCGGCGGAATTATTATCTCAAAAAAGACGCGGCATGCTGGTTGTTTTTCCGCGTAAAATTAATTTAAAACATATTACCGACACAGGGACCAGAATCAACGCCGAAATATCGTCGGGTCTGATTGTCGCAATTTACGAGTTTGACGGTCCCCTGCATGACGGCGCGATGGTTATCCAAAGCGGAAAAATCTCCGCTGCCGGATGTTTTTTACCGCTTTCGGAAAGACAGGACATTCGCAAAAACTTCGGCACCCGCCACAGGGCAAGCCTTGGCATGGCTGAACAGTCCGACGCTGTAATCCTTGTTGTATCCGAAGAAACAGGAGCGATTTCGCTTGCCTACGATTCAAAACTTTATTACGATTTATCCTCCGCGGAAGTTACGCGCAAATTAAAAGAACTTTTAGATAAAGGAAGCAGAAAAGAATCTTCGTTATTATCAGATCAAAAAGACTCGGTTGAAAGCGAAGAAAGGGAGGTTCTTGTTGACTAGGGCAAAGCTAATCTCGATAATTATCGAAAAATGGCCTGTCAAAGTCCTCTCTCTTGCGGCGGCAATACTGATTGCTGTTTTTCACAGAATGAATACTCTGGAAACCAGATTTTTTACGGCTCCCCTTCTTATCGAATCAAGCGAATCATTAATACCGGCAAGTTTTTTCGCAAGAGCCGTCAGAATCTCCATACGCGGTGAACCCGCGGGAATCCAGCAGATCATGGAAGAAGATATCGAAGCTTTTATCGATCTTGGCAGATACACCAGTAAAGGCAGTTACAGAGTGCCTGTGCAGATCCGCAAGAAAGGAAGCGCCCTTGGAGTTGAGCCTTTGGAAATCTCGGTCTTGCCAATAGACATACCTCTTCTTTTAGATCAAAGGGTGACACGTAACATATCTGTTTTCCCTGTTTTTCAGGGGACAGTAGCCGAAGGTTATGAACTTACTTCACAATCTTTAATACCCGGCAGTGTAGTGGCGGACGGTCCCGGCAGCGTTTTGGACGGGCATCTGGAATTTAATACGGAAATTATCAACATGGACGGGCGTCATGAAAATTTTTCCATCATGGTAAATATAATAAATGAAAACCCTTTGCTTTCCATTCATGGAAGCAATATGCTTGAATTTCGGGGTACAATCAGCCGCATTGCCCGCGGGCGTCAGGAGACAGCGCGTCAGCCTGCGTTTAATGACACAACAGCCAGAAACGCGGAAGATGCCGCGCAAACGGCAGGAGACAGCGCAGAATGATTACCGGGATTGGAATAGATATTGTTCAGGTTAACCGCATGAAACGCTGGCTTGATAACGAACAGCTCCTTGAAAGATATTTTCATTCAGAAGAAATAAATTTAGCTCAATCGCGGAAAAAAAACGCGGCTCTTACGCTTGCCGCAAGATTCGCCGCAAAGGAAGCTTTTGGAAAAGCGCTTGGAACAGGGTTAGCGGAAATCGCGTTAAAAGATATAAGAGTATCTAACAAAGATAACGGCAAACCGGATATAATTTTACTTGATACGGCGCAAAGAGCGTTTGAAAAATCCGGCGCGAATAAAGTTCATGTTTCTCTGTCGCATGAGAGAGAAAACGCAATAGCCATGATAGTGCTTGAAAAGGTATAAACAATATGGGAAAAAAAAGTATTGACGAAGAAAAAGAAAAAAAAATTACCTTTCAATCAAAGAAAGAGTATCAGTGTCCCGCGTGCGGCGCGGCATTTAAAAAAGAAGAGCTGCTTTCAGGCGGCGGAAGGCTTATAGCGGGCAAGCTTACAGAAGAACTGCACCGCCTTTATGATCCTTCGGCAAAATACGGTCAGATTTTTCCGCTTGTGTATTACACCATTGTCTGCCCTGAATGCTGGTTTGCCTCCATGGAAGTGGACTTCACCGCTCTTCCAAAGGAAAATGCCCAAAAAGCAAGAAATGAAGTTGAAAAAAGAATGGCAGAAACTCTTCTTGTTTTTCCCGGCGTGGATTTCCACGAAAACCGCACTTTAATGGACGGCGCCGCTTCTTTTTATCTGACAATGCGATGTTATGATTATTACAACAAGAACGCGTCTCCAACAATTAAACAAGGACTTGCCGCAATCCGATGCGCGTGGCTTGTCGATGAACTTCATGCAAAATTTCCCGATCAGCATTATGACTGGCTTGGAACTCTCTTCCGCAAAAAAGCGCAGTACCTTTACAACGAAGCTCTGTCACGGGAACAAAGCGGCAGAGAAACATTATCAGGTTTAAAAGTCTTCGGTCCCGATACAGATAAAAATTATTCATACGAAGGCATGCTGTATATGTGCGCCTATCTTCGCTACAAGTTCGGTCCTGCGCATGATGAGACGGAAAGAAAATCATCGCTTGAAGACGCGCGCAGAACAATAGCTAAATTATTCGGCATGGGAAAATCATCCAAAGACAAGCCCGGCGCCTTCCTGGAAATCGCAAGAAAACTTTACGACACCATCAACGCGGAACTAACGGAAGAACAGCCATAAATTTTAGTTATGGATAGAAATATAAAATTGACAATCGCCTATGACGGCACTGATTTCCGCGGCTGGCAAAGGCAGGACAGCGAACGCACAGTGCAGGGCGTAATCGAAGAAGCGCTTGAAAAAATGCACGGCTCTCCTGTGAACCTTACAGGCTCGGGCAGAACAGATACAGGCGTTCACGCGGCTGGGCAGGCTGCCAATTTTTACACAAACATCGGCAGTATTCAGCCTGAACGTTTTACCCCTGCTCTTAACTCGCTTCTTCCCCATGATACGCGCATCCTTCACGCACAGGAGGTAAACGGCGATTTCCACGCCCGTTTCAGCGCAAAAGCGCGGCTGTACCGCTATCAATTCATAAGCAGCCCTTTAGACCCGCTTTTTCCTCATGAAAACCGCTACAACCTGCGCCTGTTCCGTTATCCGCGTCTTGAATTATTAAACGCATACGGAAGGCTCCTCCTTGGAGAAACTGACTGTTCCATCTTCGCAGGCGCGGGAGACACAAGCAAGTCAAAAAACAGGTATGTTTACAGCGCCTATTTTTACGCGGAAAAAAACAGCCTTATTTTCGAAATCCGCGCTAACGCCTTCCTGCGGAACATGGTACGCTCCGTAGCCGGCACCTTCCTCCACTATGAGGAGAAAAATACCCCCGCAGAAAAATTGAATGAGATTATCAAGTCAGCCGACCGCTCCCAGGCCGGTCCTACCCTTCCCCCGCAAGGACTATTTTTGTGGAATATAGAATACTAATTTTTATCTATTGACAATATTTAAAAAAAACCCCATTGTTTGCTATAAACAAATTTGGACCGCATGGGAGGCTGGAAGGAAACAGGTGATAGGAAGCAATGTTGTCATTGAGGGGATTAATAAATCCTTCGGTGATTTCGAGGTGCTCAAGAATGTGAGCCTGGAAATAAAGAAGGGGGAGTTTTTCTCCTTATTGGGACCGTCTGGATGCGGAAAGACTACTTTGCTGCGCATAATTGCCGGGTTTGAAGCGCCTGACAGCGGAACGTTAACCCTTGACGGTGACGATGTGCTTTCATTGCCTCCAAACAAACGCCCGACTAATACAGTGTTTCAGAATTACGCGCTTTTTCCTCATTTATCGGTGTTTGAAAATGTCGCTTTTTCTCCAAGATTAAAAGGAGAAACTCCGGCGCAGATTAAAAGCAAAGTAGAACAATACCTTGAACTTGTGAGCCTTGAAGGCCACGCTAATAAAAAACCGAACCAGCTTTCGGGCGGCATGAAACAGCGCGTTGCTATTGCCCGCGCTCTTATCAACGAACCGCGCGTTCTTCTGTTGGACGAACCGCTTTCCGCCCTGGACGCTAAACTGCGCCAGCACATGCTTATAGAACTGGATCGCATTCACGATGAAATCGGCATCACATTTATTTATGTAACCCATGATCAGCAGGAAGCGCTTTCAGTTTCGGACCGCCTTGCAGTTATGAATCAAGGTGACATTCTGCAAATCGGCACTCCACACGAAATTTACGAAAGCCCCTCTACAGATTTTGTCGCGCGTTTTATCGGAGAGACAAATCTTTTCGACGGCACAATAACTCATGTGGAAAAATATAAACTTAACGATTATGAAAATGTAACAGAATATATGGCAGAAGTTGAAATCCCCGAACTGGGAAAAATTAAAGTAACAGATGTTGATGAAATTCACCCGGGTCAAAAGGTGAGCTTTACCATAAGACCTGAAAAAATCAGCATCACAAAAGAAAAGCCCGCTACAAAACGCGACGATATAAATCTTTTCCAGGGAACTGTAGACGAGCCGATATACTCAGGCTTTCAGACAAAGTTCTATGTAAAGATTGATAATACATTAATCCGCGTAATCAAGCAGCACGCGAATTATTCCGATGAAGGTCCTGACATCCGCTGGAAAGATTCTGTTTACCTTTCGTGGAGCGCTTTAGACGGCTACATAGTAGAGGTAAAATCGTGAGTAAGGGTAAGGTCAAAAATCTTGGCACGCTTTACTCATCCCCAATGGCGGTCTGGTTTACCCTCTTCTTCCTTGCGCCGATTATAATCATCATTATTTACAGTTTCATGAGAAAGGGACTGTACGGCGGAGTGGAAAACGAATTCTCGCTTGACGCGTACCGTTACCTTACAGACCCTGTTTTTTTGCACATAACGCTGCGGACAGTTGTTACTTCGCTGATAGCGACTGTAATAACAATTTTAATCGCGCTCCCCTGCGGTTTTTGCATGGCAAAGAGCAAGCATCAGACACTGTTGCTGCTTCTTATCATCATTCCGTTCTGGACAAATTTCTTAATCAGGGTTTTCGCGTGGATGACCATTTTGGGCAACAATGGTTTTTTGAACGATATGCTTATGAGAATGGGAATAATAAAAGATTTTATACCGTTCCTTTACAATCAAAAAGCCGTTATCCTTGTTTTGGTATACATGTACCTGCCCTACGCCATTTTGCCGCTGTTTTCCACTATCGATAAATTCGATTTCTCTCTTTTGGAAGCAGCTCGCGACCTTGGCGCCAACAAGCTCACATCAATGATCAAAATACTGCTTCCCAACATTCGCGGCGGCATTTTTACCGCTGTGTTATTCACGTTTATACCTATCTTCGGCGCGTACGCTGTACCCCTGCTTGTCGGCGGGAAAGACTCGTACATGCTTGGAAACATAATCGCGGACCAGCTTTTAAAATCGCGTAACTGGCCGCGCGCCGCCGCGATTTCCATGGTACTTACAGTGGTTACCACAGTCGGCGTCCTTTGGATGATGTATGTCCAGAAAAAAGACGCTTCTAAACGAAGAGAAGTAAAAGCGCAAAAACGCGCGATGGAGGCGGCAAATGCCTAGCCTTGCAGCTAAAATTATCACCTCCTTAAAACCTTTAAAAAACCAGGGAGAAGCCGCAAGACACGCAAAGCGCGCGTTTAAACAGCGCGTTTCAATGTCGCAGACTGTGCTGGCAGTAACTCTTGTTTTTCTCTTTCTGCCGCTTTTGGTTCTTGTTGTCTATTCATTCAACGGTTCCACAAGCATGACATGGACAGGATTTTCGCTGCGTTGGTATGAAAGGCTTTTTAACTCGCGCGAATTATGGCGCGCTTTAAGGAACAGCCTGATAATCGCGGTGTCTTCCGCGGCAACAGCGACAGTGCTTGGAACAATCGGCGCAATAGGAGTTAGCTGGTACAAGTTCAGAATAAGAGGCTATGTACAGACAGTATCCTTTCTGCCGATGATTCTTCCGGAAATTATAATCGGCGTCTCGCTTTCCATTTTTTTTGCCGGTATTGGAATTCCTCTTGGGCTTTTTACAATTTATGTAGCGCATACAACATTTAATCTGCCGTTTGTTTTTTTAATGGTAATGGCGCGTTTAGATGAATTTGATTTTTCCATTATAGAAGCCGCGGCAGATCTTGGGGCAAACGAAAAGGAAACGCTTTTTAAAGTTACGCTTCCTATTTGTATGCCGGGTATTATTTCAGGGCTTCTGACAGCGATTACATTATCTCTGGAAGACTTTGTTATTACATTCTTTGTGGCGGGACCCGGCTCTTCTACCCTGCCCATTTTTATTTATTCAGCAATTACAAGGAAAGGCGGCATAACACCTTTAATAAGCGCACTTTCAGTTGTTATGATATTTGGAACTGTCATATTATGCGTCATGTTAAGGAAGTTCCTTAAATATATCGCGGCGAAATAAGAAATATTTTTTCAAATATTTCTTAAAATATTTTATGGAGGAAATTATGGAAATTACGAAGGAGGAAAAGATGGAACTACCCACTTCGGGCGCGATCTCTGGCTTGACTCAAAGAGATCCGCGTTCAAAAAACGGAAAGCACTCCGCAGGAAAAACAATCCTGGGTGCGCTTATGACGAGTCTTGTCTTGTTTGCGATGGGAGGATGCGATAAAAAAGAGCGCCTTTACATCTATAACTGGACTTATTACACGCCGGAAACTGTCATCGAAAAATTCGAGAAGGAGTACAATGTCAGGGTTATTTACGACGAGTTTGCATCTAACGAAGACATGTACGCAAAACTCAAATCGGGCGGCAGCGGATACGATATCGTATTCCCATCGGCGGATTATGTAGAAATAATGATACATCAAAATATGCTGGAAAAAATCGACAAATCGCAGGTCCCAAATCTGGTAAATGTGGATCCTGTTGTGCTTAACTTCGCAAAGTACGATCCTAACATGGATTATTCTGTCCCCTATTATTTCGGCGCGGCAGGCATAATCGTAAACACGGCAAGAGTTGTGAACTATGAAAAAAGCTGGTCTATCTTCGCAAGAGAAGATTTAAAAGGCCGCATGACAATGTTAGACGATATGCGCGAAGTAATGGGAGACGCTCTTGCTTTCCTTGGCTACTCGGTTAATACCGACGATCCGGCCCAGATAGCGCAAGCGAGGGATTTAATCAACAATTCCTGGAAACCAAACCTTGTAAAGTTTGACGCCGACGCGTTCGGAAAAGGCTTTGCAAACGGAGAGTTCTGGGTAGTTCAGGGGTATCCTGAAGTTGTTTTTGAAGAAATCGCCGAAGACCCAAGAATGATGGCAAGCACTGTTTTCTTCTTCCCGAAAGAAGGAGGACCCGCCTACATCGACAGTATGTGCATTTTAAAAGGTTCAAAGAATGTGGAGCTTGCGCACAAGTTTATCGATTTTATTCACAGACCGGAAATATACGCCGAGTTTGCCGACGCGTTCGGCTTCCCGGCGACAGCCAACGTACCTGCCCGCCAATTCAAGGAAGGGCCTTCGTGGTACATGGCAGAGGATTTAGCGAATGTAGAAATCAAGTTTGATCTTGGTTCCGCGCTGGACCTCTACAATGACGCATGGTTCAACTCAATAAGAATTGGGGATTAAGCCATAGATTAATTTAAAAACGGAACCCTGCCTGATTCCGGGCAGGGTTTTCGTTGTCAGGGGGTATATGATGAGAAAAGGACACATCATCTTACTTGCGGTTTTGGCGGCGCTGTTAACGCCCGCCATTATTTCCTGTAGTTCAAAAGAAAGGCTGTATATTTACAATTGGACGTATTATACGCCGCCGTCAGTTATTGAAAAATTTGAACACGAATACGATTGCAGAGTTATTTACGACGAATTTGCATCTAACGAAGACATGTACGCGAAACTAAAAGCGACTCAGGGGAAAAGAGGCGGTTATGACGTTGTTTTCCCTTCCAAAGATTATGTTCCGATAATGATGCGTCAGGACATGCTTGAGAAAATTGACAAAGCGAAAATGTTTAACCTTGGAAATATCGATCCGGAAGTATTAAGAATTGCAAGTTACGATCCGGACATGGAATATTCGGTCCCTTATTTTTACGGCGCGGCATGCGTTATCGTTAATATCGAAAAAGTGCCGTATTTTGAACGAAGCTGGTCTATCTTTGAAAGAGACGATCTTAAAGGCCGCATGACTATGCTGGATGACATGCGGGAGGTTCTTGGCGGCGCTTTCGCCTTTTTGGGAATGTCGGTGAATACTACAGACCCTTATCAGGTAGCGTTGGCAAGAGATCATATAAACAACGCGTGGAAGCCAAACCTTGTTAAATTTGACGCCGAATCATTCGGTAAAGGTTATGCCAACGGCGATTTCTGGGTTGTTCACGGTTTTCCAGAAGCGATTTATGAAGAAATCGCGGATATTCCGCATTTAATTGAAAATACAGTAATTTTTATCCCAAAAGAAGGCGGTCCGTCTTATATTGACAATATGTGCATCCTAAAAGGCGCCAGAAACATCGAATTAGCACATAAATTTATCGATTTTATCCACAGACCCGATATTTATGCCGAATTTACAGATACTTTTGGGCTTCCGGCTACCGTAAATGTCCCGGCAAGACAACATAAAAAGGGTATTTCCCTGTATTCAGAGGAAGAATTGCAAATTACTGAACTTGTAGAAGACATCGGCGAGTCCCTGGAACTCTATACAAACGCGTGGTTTAACTCAATCAGGATAGGAAAGTAGGAAAAAGGTCTTTACATTTATTACGATTTTTGGTATATATGGTGTAAGTAGATTTAATTGCCCTTTGGGCTTTTTATGAAGGAAGGATAATATGTCACGGAGTTGTGATATTTGCGGAAAACATACAATCACAGGCAATAAGGTCAGCCATGCCAAAAATCGTACACGCAGGACATGGAAGCCCAATCTGGTAAATGTAAAGACTGAATTAGGCGGCACAACAATGAAGCTTAAAATCTGCGCAAGGTGCCTTAAGAGCGACTATATCACCAAAAAAGTCTAGTCTGTCAATGACGGATCCACGGCTTTTACAAGCGCTAGATTACATTCTCAATCATAGTGATGAATCCGCAATCGACGCGCTTGGCGAAGCTGTAGCAAGACGCAGACGCGATTTAACTGTATTTAACGCGATGGGTGACATTCCCGATCCCCAGAAAATGGCAAGAGAAATCACCGAAAAAATCAATTCAGGAGTCGGCGGCAGCATAGACAGCATGCGAAGATCCATTCAAGACATGATCATCAAACTGCTGAAAGAACACGCGCCTGAACTAAGCGATGCCCAGATGAACGAGCTGTGCCAGGCATGGCTCCCGGATCAATTCAGCGGAACCAAAAATAATTCGGGTCTGCCGCCTGATGTGCTTTTATCAATGCTGGAACAGTTTGTCTCGTTCTCCCACGGCGAAATGAAAGAGTCCGTGGACAAAAGCCTTCGCGAAGAGATGGGCGCATGGCCCGAACGCTACTGGAACGCCTTCCCTCCTGTTGTAAAACAGATTGTTACAGATTATTTAAAAAATAAAATATCAGACAGAGACTACAAATCGCAGATAGCCATCGCGCTGGGATTGTGATTAATATTTAAACTCGCTATCCCCTATAAACTCGCGAAGGATGCTTGTTCCCGGCACATACTGCGGCGGGATTGGAGTAAAATTTTCCAGGAAAGATAAAAGCCTTACAGCTTCGGCATATTCGGCTTTGCCGGGCTTTATTGCGCGTAACAAAGGGTCTGCGTAATATTTAAGAACAGATAACTCGTAATCAAGCGCGGAATTAAACGCAGCGTCGGACAGGTTTTGAAACGGAAAGATATGTTTGCGCTCCCCCGCCTGAACCTTTGGCCACATTCTAATAGTGCCTGCCGCTTCCATCCCCCTGAATTGTGAGTCGCGCACCATGCGTCTAAAAAGCCTGTTATCGCTTGTCGGGATGCGGTTATGGTCGTCAAGGTTTAACTGCGTAAGAGCGGAGATGTAAATTTTAAATTTTGTACCGCGTTCTATAGAATGGGTAAGCGCGTCATTTAAACCGTGGATACCTTCAACGATTAAAATATTTCCGCTTTCAAGTTTAATTCTTCTGCCGCCTGTTTCTTTCCGCCTGCCTGTTTTAAACTCGTAAACGGGAAGAGTCACCTCTTCTCCGCGGTAGAGCGCCTGTAGCTGTTCGTTTAAATAAGGTACATCGAGAGCTTCAAGACATTCCCAATCCGGCTCGCCGTTTTCATCTTTGGGTGTTTCATCATTTCCCCTGTAATAGTCATCAAGGCTTATCATAATCGGTTTAAGCCCTGAAACCATCAGCTCGATCTCCAGGCGTTTGGCGCTTGTTGTTTTTCCTGAACTTGAAGGGCCCGCAATCAGTACCATTTTAATTTCACCGCGTCTTTCATAAATCTGCCGCGCTATATCGCTCATCATCCTTGCCTGATGCGCTTCGGCAATTCGTATATAATCCAAGATTTTTCTGTTTGCGATGCGTGAGTTTAACTCTCCTACAACGCGCACACCGATGATCTTTCCCCATTTTTTATATTCCGAGTAAACACGGAAAATCTGCGGCTCGTCAACAAAGGGACCGATATCTTTTCTCTTGCTGAAACCCGGAAAGCGCAGCAGAAACCCGTCCTGATACGGCATGATTTCGAAAGCGTTAATAAACCCAGTGCGCTCAAGAAGCGGCTGCACATAGATATCCATGTAACCGTTACATTCATTAACCTTTATATATGAAGAACTTCTCTGTTCCAGCAAAAGCGCGGTATCCGTTTGATTATACTTATTAAATAGCTGCACCGCTTCTTCATAACCAAGATATTTAAAAGTAATCGCAAGATTTTCTTTAATAATCCTTTGCATTTCTTCGTATAGTTTTCTTAAATCTTCTTCTTTTGGTTTTTCGCCTGAGCTTAACGTATAATAATAACTGCTTCCAAGCGAATGTCCTACATACACGCCGTCTTCAGGATAAATTTTCCGCGCGGCAATCGCCAAAACAAATGAAAGAGTTCGTCTGTAAATCGTGGCGCCGTCACGCGAATCCAGAAGAACAGGCTCAAGACTGGCGTTTACAAGAAGTGATGTTCCAAGCGGACGAATTTCATTATTCTCCCTGACTGCCGCTATTTTCCCGCGCGGAATTTCAAAATGTTCTATCAAGTCTGATACTCTTGTTCCGTAATCGCAGGTAACCTTTTTTTGGCTGTTTGTAAAGTATATTTGTATAGTGTTCATAAAAATATTATAGCATGAGTATTCAAAATATGCTATTTGTTTAATATGTCTACAAGCCTGATTATTTCTTTAAAATCACTGTGCAGTAAATGGATAGAAAGTTCATCAATAATAATTTTTATATGATGCGGCAAAACAGCGCTTCTTAATTCGTTTATCTCTTTTTTTGCCGTTCTTTTATCCATTGTTAAACAGGCGTTTTTAATATATGACAGCTTTCTTTTTATGAATTCCGCGTCTTCAGATGATATATTTGTGTTGTCCGCTTCCTGCGCCTTTTTATATTTTATTATTAATGATTTTAACGCGTTAATAAATGCCTGAGTTTCGCGTGATAACACTTCAAAATCGCAGGCCTTTCCCGCATTTTCCAGTTCTAACGCGATTGCAGATAATTCATTTTCGCCGATGTTTGCAAGAGCGCTCTTTATTCCGTGAACAGAAGTTATGTATGTTTCAATATTCAAATCATTAATATCTATTCTTTCAAGCGTGTTTACGGCTTTCTGCGCGTCAGAAATAAAAAACATTTCAATACCCTGCGTTTTTCCTGTATGATTCATTATATTATTATTTAAAACCCGCTCTTTCACAGGTACGCTTCGCGCAGCTTCCACAACTTCCGCGGGTTGTCTGTTTTTTATAAAATCATTTAAAAGATAATCTAGTTCACGCGAGTCGATTGGCTTTGAAAGAAAACTGTCAAAGCCGTTTTGTAAAAACATTTTCGCCCTGCCAAGAAGCGCGTTCGCGGTCAGAGCAATTATAGGTCGGTTATATCCCATTTCACGGATTGTTTTTACAGCTTCAATACCATCCATTTTCGGCATCATGTGATCCATAAAAATTATGTCATATACATTGCCGTTTTTTATTTTTTCTATCGCGTCAATTCCGCTGCCGGATGAATCTATCTTTAAACCATACGGAACCATCATTCCTCTTGCGACATAAATGTTCGATTCAACATCATCTACAACAAGAACACTTCCATAAGGCATATACTCACGCAGGAACTGCATTTTTTTTAATATAGCCGTACTGTGGAATGTAAAGTTTTTTAGCTTATTAATTAATATTTCGCCGCAAACATCTGTTCCCTGCCGTTTTTGCGGAATACGTACTGTAAAAATAGTCCCTTTATCGGGTTCGCTTTCAACCAGAATTTCTCCGTTCATAAGCTCTACAAGCCTTTTAGTAATACTCATTCCCAAACCCGCGCCTACAGTAGTACGGTTTTTCTCCAGATTAAAACGCGCATACTCTTCAAAAAGTCTGTCTAACTGGCTTTTGCTCATACCCTGCCCTGTGTCGCTGACACAAAAAACCAAAATAACATCTTCAGGTGTTTGCGTGTTCTCGCAATAAACAGAAAATTCTATTTTGCCTTCGTCTGTATATTTAAAAGCGTTTGAAAGTATATTATTTAATATCTGTTTGATTCTAAGAACATCACCTGACAATTTAAGAGGAGTATCCTTGTCAAGGTTAACACAAAATTTTATAGGTTTACTTTCATAGCGCAGGCGGTTTAACTGCGTAGTATCGTTAATAAGGCTTGGAATTTCATATTTAATCGGATAAATTTCCAGTTTGCCGGATTCTATTTTAGAAAGATCAAGCAAATCATTTATAATGTTAAGCAGCAGATCGCCTGACTCATATATTTTGCTGAACGCGTCGCTTGTTTCATACGGTAAATTTTCATTTTGAAGCTGTATTTCCGCAATTCCCAGAATAGCGTTCATGGGAGTGCGTATTTCATGGCTTATATGAGATAAAAAAATGCTTTTGGAACGGCTGCTCTGCTCGGCTTGTTCTCTGGCGTTTGTAAGCTCTGTAATATCAACCGCATGCTGAAGATGCACTTTTTCTCCTGTCGGCCAGTCAATCAGGATATCGGAATGACGTACATGAGTGTTGAATTCTTCAATATATTCATCCCACATGAAAATCTGATCCGGATCTTTATTCAGCTTATGACACGGGCAAAAATCACACATTTTGTCGTAACCGCGAAAAAGTTTATAGCAAAACTGTCCATTAAAATTTTGATTTTCTTTGCCAAGGGATTTCTTTAACTGATTGTTAAGAAAAAGAATCTCGCCTGTTTGCGGAACCGTAGCGTATATCATCGCGTCGATGCTGTTTAAAATGCTTTCCAGGGATCTAATTGAAATATCGTCAGATTCATTTAATCTATTCATAGCATGCCTCTTTTTTGAAATAAATATTTATTAGCTGACGATTTTAACACACAAAAAAGAGAAAATCAAATTTTATTTGCTCCTAACATAGAGACATATATTATTTTATCGATAAATGGCTAATATATATACCAGATGGAAAACCAATGACAAACAGCGCCGAATATTACAAAAACATGCCAGATTGCATGGGTGTATTTTTGTTCTTTTTTCCGATACCAGATAATTCCCAAAGTATACGCAATACCGCCTGCAATAAGCAGGAATACACTTTGCGGCGGCACAGAGCGAACTAAAGGAAAAAATCCTGCAATGATTGCCCAACCCATACACACATAGGCGGCTATTTCTATTTTCTTAAGAGCTTTTGAATTTAAAACATTCAGCGTAATCCCTGTTATTGCCAGAGCCCACTCAAAAGCGAAAAGGCCCCAGCCCCACGCACCCTGAATCGCGGAAAGGCAAAGCGGGGTGTAAGTTCCCGCTATAAAAATAAAAATCATTGAATGATCTAGCCTGCGAAGAATATTTTTCGCGTTCTGCCGCTTTATCGCATGATAAAACGTTGAAATTGCGAACATTCCAAGCATTGTAGACGAAAAAACAAATGCTGAAATAATGTCACGTATCGTTACCCTTTGCGCGCTTAAAAAACCGCCTGTTTTCAGCCATAAAAGTATTAATCCCGCTATTGCGCCTAACGCACCGAAAAAATGAATCAGCGAGTTTGCTTTTTCTTCGCCTGTAGAAAAGAAAGGAACTGCCGCAGCTTTGGGCGGACTTTTTGAATATCTCATATTATTTTTGGACACTAATAACAATATAAGGTTGCATTAAGACACTTTTGCTAAATTTGTTTTTTACCTAAATGTTTTTGTATTAATTCAAGTTTTAAAGATCTAAGCCTTTCAGTTATTGATACTTTGTATATATGCGGATTTAACAGCCTTTTATATGTTGAATCAAAACTGTCAAGATCGGCTGCGGCATACGCTTTAATTTCGTCTAACGACGGTTCTTTCACGCAAATCGCGCCTGAGTCTATACGTTTTTTTAATAAAGGCTGCGTCTTCCCTTCGATTGTATGCGTAAAATGACGGTAATCGGCGGACGGATGCCAGAAACAGTATTGACTGCCTTCTTTTGGCATCTCATCCCCGCCGTCAATGCCCATAACATCGGCGACAGCAAAACCGTTCTTATCCCTGATCCGCCAAACCTGCTTAACGCCTGGGTTTGTTGTTTTTTCCGGATTATCAGAAAATTTCATCGCTGGCATATCACCTGTTTTTCCCTGAAGAGAAGCAAGTTTATACACACCTGTAAAAGCCGCGGCGTTTCCGCCTGTCACAAGGCGCGTTCCAACCCCCCAGCTGTTCACAGGCGCGCCGTCTTTAACAAGGGTTTCAATTATATTTTCATCAAGGTCATTGGAAACTGTTATAAAAGCTTCCTTTAAACCGGCTTTATCAAGAATTTTTCTTACTTCGGTTGACAGGTATTGAATATCGCCTGAATCAAGGCGCACGCCGAATTTTTTCCCCTTTGCCGCAAGTTTTTCTCCAACTTTAATCGCGTTATGGATTCCGCTTTTTAATGTGTCATAAGTGTCGATTAAAAAAATTGATCTGTCAGGGTAAATATCAGCATAAGCCTGAAACGCTTTTTCTTCGCTATCAAACGACATTATCCATGAATGCGCCATTGTTCCCATTACAGGGATTTTGAATATTTTTCCTGCCAGTGTATTGCTTGTTCCCTGAGCGCCGCCGATATAAGCCGCGCGGGACGCGGAAATCGCGCCGTCAGGCCCCTGCGCCCTGCGAAGACCGAACTCCATAAGCTGTCCCTTGCCGGCAGCAAGCCAGACGCGGCACGCTTTTGTCGCTACCAATGACTGAAAATTGATAATATTTAAAATCATTCCTTCGATTATCTGACATTCTATAAGATCGCCTTCAACACGGATTAAAGGTTCATGGGGGAATACAACAGTTCCTTCGTCCATCGCCCAAAGATTTCCGTTAAAACGAAAAGTTTTAAGATAATCAATAAAGCCGCTGTCAAATATTTTTTGATCTTTTAAAAATTCTATATCATCGTCAGAAAAAGAAAAACCGATAATTCTCTCAAGCAAAGTGCCAAGACCGGCGAAGATTGAGTATCCTCCGTCGAAGGGTTGGTGGCGGAAAAACATTTCAAAAACAGAACGCTCTGTACGGTTGTTTTTCCAGTAGCCTTGCGCCATTGTAAGAGAATAAAAGTCGGTAAACAATGCCGAATTTGTCATTATTTATTATTTTAACGCATCAAGCAGTTCTTTGGAAGTGTAAAAGCTGACCCCCGCCGATTTCATTTGTGCTATTGTCTTTTCAACTGAACCTTCGGGGAAACCTACGCCGCGAACAGCGTCTCCTGTTACTATTGTTTTATACTTTAATTTAATACTGTCCATTGCGCTGTAAAACACGCAATAATCTGTGGCAAGCCCGCCCATGATAACGGTTTCAATTCCAAGAGATCGAAGATAGCCGTCAAGACCGGTTTTTGTTTTTTTATCGTTTTCAAAAAACGCGGAATATGAATCGATATCATTGTTACTGCCTTTTCTGAAAATCGCGCGAACTGGTTTTAAATCCAAATCTTTATAAAAATCCGCACCCTTTGTCCCCTGGACGCAATGGCACGGCCAAAGAACCTGCCCTTTAACAAAAGATGTATCAATTATATCGCCGGGATTTTTACCGCTGTGAACGGAAGCAAACGAAACATGCTTTTCGCTGTGCCAGTCCTGAGTAGCAGCTACATACCCGCCTTTTGCGGCAAAACCGGCGCTGAGGGCGTTAAGCGGTTCAATGACAGCATCGCCGTCATTCACCGCCAAAGCCCCCCCCGGACAAAAATCATTCTGCACATCAATAATAAGTAAAAGAGTCTTAGACAGATTTAATTCCATTTATTACTCTGTAAATACTCCGATCTTGCGGAACTTTTGATAGCGTTTTTCCGGTAAACCATTGAAATTTTCTTTCATCAGTTTTGCTACAGTCTCTGTAAGGAACGCGCTGATATTTTTTGCCGTTAAGCCAATGTCTTTTGACGCGCCGCCTTCAGGCTCACCGATAATTTTATCGCATACACCAAAACGTAAAAGATCTTCCGCGGTAATTTTCATAAGTTCCGCGGCTTCCCTTTCCCTTGAACCGTCTTTCCAGAGAATCGAAGCAAAACCCTTGGGCGAAATAACCGAGTAAAGAGCGTTTTCAAGCATCGCAAGTTCATCGCAGACGCCAAGCGCTAAAGCGCCGCCCGATCCGCCTTCTCCAAGGACTACGGAGATAACAGGTGTTTTAAGCGACATGAATTCCTGCAAGTTACGCGCAATGGCTTCTCCCTGCCCTCTTTCTTCCGCTCCAACTCCGCAGTACGCGCCGGGAGTGTCGATAAAACAGATAACAGGTCTTCCGAATTTTTCCGCCTGTTTTGCAAGGCGAAGCGCTTTGCGGTAGCCTTCCGGGTGCGGCATGGAAAAATTGATCCTCTGAAGGTTGTCAATATCGTTTGCGCGTACCTGAGAAATAACGGTAACAGGAACGTCACCTAACAGACAGATGCCGCCTAAAAGCGCGGGATCATCGCTGAAATAGCGGTCTCCGTGAAACTCGATAAATTCTTTAAAAACAAGAGGAAGGTAATCGTGAATGGTAGGACGCCCCAAACTTTTAAGGAGATCCAGTTTTTGCTGCATATTTAAAGCCATCATTTACCTCCTTTATAGCCGTGAAGCTTGATGATATGCGAAAGAACATCTGACATATCTTTTCTGTGAACGACAGAATCAACAAAGCCGTGTTCGTATACAAACTCGGATGTCTGAAACCTGTCGGGCAGAATCGCGCCGATTGTATCCTGAATTACACGCTTACCGGCAAACCCAAGAGTAACACCGGGTTCAGCCAGAATTATGTCGCCAAGCATTGCGAAGGAAGCTGTAACGCCTCCTGTAGTCGGGTCAGTGATAACGGAAATATAAAGCCCGCCCGCTTCTGTATGACGCGCGACAGCGCCTGAAGTTTTTGCCATCTGCATAAGAGAGATAATCCCCTCCTGCATACGGGCTCCGCCGGAAGCGGAAAAAATAATTACAGGCAATTTGTTCGCGGTTGCGTATTCAATAGCGCGGGTAATCTTTTCGCCTACAACACTGCCCATACTTGCCATCATAAAGCGGCTGTCCATAATGCCAATTACGCAGGGAAAACCCTTAATGGCGCACCGGCCTGTGACAACAGCTTCGCTGGTCTCGCAGCTTTTCTGCAATTCACTAATTTTATTTTCGTATCCCGGAAATTCAATCGGATTACCCGATTTCATCCCTGAATCGAACTCGCTAAAACTCCCCTCGTCCACGGTAATGCTCAGCCTTTGCTGCCAGCCCAGTCTGGAATGATTACCGCATTTATCGCAGACCCATAAAGGACCGGATACGGAGGTTTCACATTGGGTACATGTTAAATCAGCCATGAGCAATTATTGACAAAATCAAGTATATTGTCAAGTATGGATGTTGACATTTTTTTTTATTTTTGATAATGTTGTTCCATTCACACCGTTTCGCGGTGCGTTTTCCGGCCGTCTTAGCTCAGCTGGCAGAGCACTTGACTTGTAATCATGAGGTCCTCGGTTCGATTCCGAGAGACGGCTTTTTTCCTGTTTCCCCTAAAAATCACTCATATAAGGTCACTTATATTTCTGGTAAATATTCTTTTTCCTCATGAACTTAAACGTAAGCTTATGAAAAAATATTAACACCGTCATTATTACCGCCAGTGACAGCAAATATAATAAGAATGTACCAAAGCCGGAAGAAGAACCTGCGAATAAATCCATCGGCCTTATAAGCATTTCATTAACCGAGACAGGCAGCAATCTTGTCAGTAATTGTAAGAGTGCAATTACAAGCGGGAATATTATGGGAACGCCGATTATAAAAAAGAACGCCTTTTGAATCTCATCCGAACTAAAAGTATTGCTTAAATCGGACAGATACGATTTTAACCCTTTATAAGAAATCATTACATAAGCTGTTAATAAATGCGAAGCGATTGCCGTTACTGCTATCAATACAGGGAAACTGAAATTGGCAGACGATACAGCTCTAGCCAATATATCAATCGAAATAAACACCCACAATGCCGACATCGTAGCAAGAATAAATTTTGCGATTCCAAGCAGAGCAGCCTTTCCGTTTAATTCAAAACCGGGCCTTAGCATATTCTTAACGCTTTTACAGCCTTTCTTTGCCGCGTAAACATAGGCAATATCGCCGTCTATATCGGCAAAATCTTTTTTAGCGCCGTATTGAATAAGCAGATTTATTACATCCGCAGATTCAGAATCGGCAACTCTCATAAGAGGCGACCAATAACCTTTCTTGTTCAGCACTTCTGTCTTTGCTTTTTTGTTCAGCAGCAATTTTATAACTTCAAGTTCATTGGATTTGCTGTTGTTATCTGTATATTTTTCATATTTGGTAATTGAGTTCATAAGCGGCGTAATACCGTCGTCACATGCTTTATTAACATTGGCTCCGGCATTTAAAATGCGTCTGATAAAATTAACCTTCGACGGGCTGTCCAGAATAATCGCCAGAACAAGAAGGCTCATATCCCCGCGCCCTATATTAACCTTTGCGCCGTGATCCAATAAAAGATTCGCAAGTTCAAATCTTATTTCCTCATCTTCGCCTTCCGCGTTTTGGCAAAGAGCCCAGAATAACGGTTCGTATTTTTCCAGTTTGTCAGGATCCGCTCCCTGTTCCAAAAGCAATTTGGTCAATGGAGCGTTTCTTTTATAAATTGCGGTTGTAAGGGGCAATGAACCATCGCCTGAGAATTCATTTACATTAGCGCCGTGTTTGATTAAATGTTTTATCAGTTCAAGTTTTGTATTATCATCCGCGACTATATCGGAAAAGAATGTTGATATATAAGACAGGATAGTCGGATGCCAGTCAAGATTGACGGCTTGTCCGCTGAAAGGCAGTCCCTGTTTATCATATACATCAAACAGATCGAAACGCCCTGTGCAGCTCTGGGCAAGAATTTGAAGATCGCTAGCCGCGCTTGTATTCCAATCCGGCACAAGTTCTTTGTATGAAAGGAACGGAAATTTACCCAAAAGATAAAACTTGTCCTTTGTAAGCATTTCATTGAATCCGTCTGTAGATTCCATAAATCCGCCTGAATTATCGGAGAGCCATACATTAAAAAGCGAATCTTTTTCTACAACCGCTTTTTTAATTAAGGAAATCTGATTACTATCCTGTTCAGCGGCTATTTCATCGATATCGTAGTATGTTTTAGAACCGATTGTTATGCTTCTTCCGTCGTCGTCCTGCAGTTTAAGGTATAAAAGCGTCAGCGCTCTTTTTGGAGAATACTCAACAAAGTATTTATGGAATTTTTGCGCGATAATAGGGCCATTTGCGCCTTCTGTCGCGATAAGATACAGATAAAAAAAGTCTTCGTTGTTGGTTAACACTTTCATGTAATGATCGGCTTCGTCCATTAAAGCCGCGGCGATTTCAGAATAATTAAAACATTTTTTCTTGCCATGTGATACGAACGGCTTATCAGGATTTAAAGCGTAAGCCGCGGCATAAACCCCCGAAACCTTTTCGTGATCTTCATTGGCGATTGTAATTATATCGCTGATTTTTGACAAATTATAATGATCCTGCGCCTTTGTAAGCCAGTTAATAATTACGCCTGTATAAAGAAATCTTACTCCGCGATCGGGATATTTTTCCAGAAGATCCGCCAGCTCTTCGGGTGATGAGAAACTTTCGCTTTCTGTAAAAGGTATTGTCTCATATTTTAACATTGTCTTTTGATAATCACTTACCAGCGATTCACCCGCTAACCATTTTTTTACATGAACGCTTCCCCAGCGGGATGTAGCCAGCGGATCAATTAATCCCTGAATAAGAATTTTATAATCTGATTGAATATCCTGCGGGAAGGGAACATCCTTGGTTAATATCAGACGAGCCCTGTTGGATTCATTCAAACCCTGAAAAGGTTTAACGCCGAGCCAGAAATACATCATTGTTATACCAAGCGCAAAATAGTCTACAGAAGGATCTACAATTACAAGTTTATTATTTCCTGTGCGCGCAAGTTCAGGAGCCGCGTATTCTTTTGTTACATCCGCTGTTACCTCAGCTTCATTTTTTCCGGGAAGCATAACATTGGAAATGCCAAAATCGCCGAGAATAATTGTATTTCTGGCGGCGTCTTTAAAATAAATATTATCAGGTTTTAAATCCTGATAAATAATTCTAAGCTCTTTGTGAAGCTGCTCAAGCCCTTCGGCAATTTGACCAATAATATTTTTTAATTTATCTATGTTGGTTATAGCTCCGTTCTCTCTGATATAATCCGCAAGAGAGCCTCCCTGCGCATATTCCATAATTTCAAAATTCTGCTCCTGATGCGTGCCGAAATCGTATATCTTTACAATCCGGGATTTTGGATCATTCTTTATTGCGGATATAACGGCAGAAGGAAGAGCGTATCCTGGCTTATAATATTTAAGCACATAGAAGTTTCCATCCTGGGTTACCTTATAAATAACAGCTTCGCCTGAAGTATCGCTAATTTTATCTTCGATAAAATATCTTTTTCCGTTTAATTCAACAACCTGCCCCGTCGTAAATACTTCGCCAAGATTTGAGCCGCTGGTCCCGGTATCCTGCAATGCCATCTTCGGCTGCACGGGAACATCTGACGAGAATGAAGCGGAAATCTGCGCATTTGCGCCATCCAGTCTCTGCGTGGAACCGTCATCCAGTCTCTGTGTTGAATTGTCGTCTAACCTCTGTGTCGAGGTGTCATCAAGTCTTTGTGTTGAATTGTCATCTAATCTTTCAGTGCTCATTTTCCTTCCTCCGCCGGGTTAAGAACAAGCGCAGGGCGCACCCATTCTCTGTCAGTTTGCAGCATAACCATGTTTACATTATTGTTGTGCATAAAATATGAATATACTTTATCAATTTTTGCCCTCTCTGTTTTTGGAGCGTAAAAATGATTATTTCCTCTCATGCCGCGAATCATATAATAATCGTTATATTTTTCTCTGTATTCTTTTTCGTTTTCAGGCTTTACTTCCATCAGCTGAAAATTTCTTTTCATAAATGTTTCATAGTCGGTGTTAATTGCCGCTATTTTCTTTTCTCTGTCAAAATCCTTTACATTTTGCTCCCATTCTCTGGGGAAGAGCGCGTAAACATAATGCGGTTTTTCGCCAACATAGAAAAAGGCGGGAACCCATACATTCTCTCCCCTTCTTATTACATTGCGAAGCTCCACAACTACGTTGGGGCGCAGTTTTCCCAACGGTTCTGTATCTTCCAGTTTTTCTTTTGCAAGTATCGACATGTAAAACGGCGTCTCTTTGGCGATTGTATACAATTTAACATCGCGCTGCCCGCTTACAATAGCGTCAACATAAGCGTCTTTCGAGAACGAGTAAAGCGTTGTGGAATTGGCGACCAATATCGCTCTGTTTGTGATAGTGCTGAACAGAGCCGGCGACGCGCAGCGTACAATATACAGCGGAGCGCCCACTATTATTCCGATTAAAATAAGTTTTTTTATAATCCCGAAAATTTGTGAAATAACATTTCCCATTTCATTTCTCCTTTACATTTATAATTACTACAGATATATTATCTTTTCCGCCGTATTTTTTAGATAAATCAACCAGCTTTTGAGCGGCAGCTTCGCCGCCTGTTTTTGGATTATCCAGCGTTTCAAGTATTTCCTTCTGTGAAACCAGATCATGCATTCCATCCGAAGACAGCACATATATATCATTGTCAAAAAATGGAAAATCGATCTGCGCAAATTCGATAAAAGCCGACGAACCGCCGCCGATAGAATTGGTAATAATATTTGAAGGCGCATCCTTCTGCCCGCCCGATTCGCGCAGAGAATGATCTACTGTAAGGCGTTCGAGCTCTCTTCGGCGCATCCTGTAGATGCGCGAATCACCCGCATGGTAACGGTACAGTTTGCTGTTGTACACAAATAATCCCGCAAGGGTACTGCCCATATCCTTAGAAAGTTTTGCGTGCGTTTCAGAAGTAAAAGTTTCAAGGACTTCTTTTAATTCATCGTTGGTTAAATCGCCGGGTATCTTCATGAGTATATCACGAAGATCGGTTAATACCATTTCGCTTGCGGCTTCGCCTTTATTAAGGCCTCCGACTCCGTCAGCCACGGCAATTATAAGACGTGTTTCTTTAATATTAAAAGCAGCTTTCTTTTTGCCGTCACGAAACATTTTGTCATGAATAAGAATCATGTCTTCGTTATTTGGTTTCTTACAGCCAATGTCGCAAACCGCGCTGACAGATAAAGTAAAACTCATATTCTGGATGTTCCTTCTTCTGCCTGTTCAAAAGATACTGTAAACTCCACATCGGCAAGTTTAACAACTCCGTTATTTGAAACAGGCACCGCTGCGTTCGCGTTAAGTTTCGCGCCGTTGTAAAATGTGCCGTTTGTGGAACCTAAATCCATAATACTCCACGCTCCGTTTACAATTAAAACTTTGCAATGGCTTCCTGAAATATGTGAAAATTTTCCTAAGACACCGGCGAAGTTTCCTTTCGTTCTGCCAAGAACATCACCGTCCGCGGCATCGACTACAGCGCCGCCGTTTTTTGCAGTAAGCCTTAATTTACCTGACGCGGCGGCAGCAGGCGCGGACGCAGCAGGTTTTGGAGCCGGTGCGGCAGCAGGTGCTGGCGCGGCGGCAGCCGGCTGAGTGATATGCACCGTAGCAGAAGGCTGGTTTGAGCCTGTTGGAATAACAAGTTCCTTTCCGTCGAACATGCAGCGTTTTCCCTTTCCCGGTCTTCCGCATACAGAACATACTAAAATCTGCGATCCGCACTGATCGCAATAAAGAGAATCACCGTCAATTTCAAATTTACACGCCGGACACTGTATAGAATTACTCATATTTACTCCATTAATTAACTGTCATATCAAGGTCTTCAATCTGCATGATTGAAATTGCTTTTTTGGCATCATCTACAGATAATCCCTGCGCCTGCAGCGAGACTACCCTGCTGGACATATTCTCTATTGTTTTATCAAATAATTGCCTTACAGTGCGTGCGTTGGCAAACGAAGATGACCTTGATTCATAAATATCTTTTAACCTGTACTTAAGCGCATCATCAAATCCCGGCGCGAACTCTAAATTTTTCTTTTTGCACATTTTCATAAATATATTGTACATTTCATCGGGAGTGTAATCTTCAAAGGTAAGATAATCCGAGAACCGTGATTTAAAACCGCTGTTAGACGCAAGAAAATCGTTCATTTCTTTTGTATAGCCTGCGGCGATAACGATGTATTTTCCTCTGTCATCTTCCATACGCTTCAAAAGCGAATCAACAGCTTCCTGCCCGAATTGATCCTGCGATCCCTGCTTTAACGAGTACGCTTCATCTACAAACAGAATGCCGCCCATCGCAAGATCGCATTGTTTGTTAACAAGCGGCGCCGTCTGACCGATATAAGGCGCAATCATTTTGCTTCTATCCGTTTCGATAACCTTGTTGGTCGGCAGAAGCCCGATAGATTTAAACACCTCTCCCATAATGCGCGCGACAGTTGTTTTGCCGGTTCCCGGGTTTCCGTAGAACACAAAATGCTTTGAAAGCAGCGCCGTTTCGCCTGTGAGCTTTTGAGCCTGCAGTGTGTTTGCGATTCTAACAACAGTATCCTTAACCGATTTAAGCCCCTCAAGTTCATTCAGATCTTTAAGAGCTTCTTCCACTGTTACAACCTTTTCCGAAGGATCAACATCGACAGGTTTCATTAAATAAATTTCCTGTTTAAGCACATCCTCTTCTACGCCCTGCGCTTTTAAAGCCATAACCCTTGTTGATACATTTTCGCGTATCTTGTCGAATAACTGCCTTACGGTACGGGCGTTCGCGAAGTCCGACGACCTTGACGCGTATATCATTTTTAGCTTGTTGCGGAGAGCCTGCTCAAACCCTTCCGCGAAAATAAGGTTTTTCTTTTTGCACATACCCTCGAAAATTTTATACATTTCATCGGGAGTATAGTCGTCAAAATTTATATAATCAGAAAAACGCGATTTTAAACCGGGGTTTGACGAAAGGAAATCTTCCATTTGTTTTGAATAACCAGCGGCAATTATTACAAACTTTCCGCGATCATCTTCCATTCTTTTAAGAATTGTATCTATCGCTTCCTGCCCGTAGCTTCCGCCTTCCACAAGAGTATAAGCTTCATCAATAAATAAGATGCCGCCCATCGCGTTATCGCACTGAGTATTTACAAGAGGACCTGTCTGCCCTGAATATTGCGCAACAAGTTTGCTCTTGTCAGTCTCGATGATTGTGTTAGACGGCAGAAGCCCTACAGCTTTAAAAACATTTCCCATGATGCGGGCAACAGTTGTTTTACCTGTTCCCGGATTGCCAGTAAACACAAAATGTTTCGCAAGAACTTCGTTTTCACCCATAAGTTTTTGAGCCTGTAATGTGTTGGCGATTTTTGTGATCGCGTCTTTAACCGCGTTAAGCCCGGTTAATTCGTTAAGCTCCTTGAGCGCTTCTTCGATCGTAAGCATTTTATCCGATGTAGTTCCCGGAATATCATCCGGCGTTATTGTAAGCGCGTCACTCTGCGATATGTTTGCCGCGCCCGAGGATGAAAGGCGATCAGCCTGTTTTTTTCTGGCTTCGTCTAACAGATTTCTGGCTTCGCGCCCGTTCGCAAAATCTTTGGTCTTGCGCGCGCATCGATCTTTAAAGAACGCGACAATTTTTTCCTTTGTTTCAGGCGGTACAACATAACTCTGCTTTTTCGCGAGCGCTTCAAATATTCTTGTTAATTCATCCGGGTTATAATCTTCCAGATTAAAATATTTTGTAAAGCGGCTCTTTAAACCTTCGTTGGCTGTAAGGAATTTTTCCATCGGGGTTTTGTATCCCGCGACAACAACTATAAATTTACCTCTGTCGTCTTCCATGCGTTTAAGAAGGGTATCAATACATTCCTGTCCGAATCTGTCGTTGTCATCCTGTTTTAACGTATAAACTTCGTCAATGAACAGAATGCCTCCCATCGCTTTATCGCAATTTGCGTTTGTCTGAGGAGCCGTCTGCCCGATAAAACCGGCTACGAGTTTGCTTCTGTCAACTTCGATAACATGCCCGGATTCCAAAAGACCCATCCCTTCGAATATACTTCCAAGAAGTCTTGCGACAGTAGTTTTACCTGTTCCAGGATTTCCAGTAATAACAAAATGCTGTGCTGGTTTTTCAGTTTTAACGCCTTTCTTTTCCATTTCGGTGATTTGATTTATCTGCGTATAAATGCTGTTTATCTCGCTCTTAATATTATCCATGCCGATAATATTGTTCATTTCTTCCATTATTTCTTTAATATCTTTTTTTACTTCAACCTGTCCTGTGATGTCGGCAGGTATAATAATTTTTGTATCTGATTTTCTTCTATAAAAAGAACCTGTGATTGAGTTGGCTTCGTTAATCGCAAGATATCCGTTTACTGCGGTTACGCTGGAGTCCGGTTTTTTAAGCTCTTTGTAAAGGAAACGAAAACGATTCATCAGCTGCTGCCGCCCTTCAGGGCTAAATGCAAGACCGTGCTGTTTGTTAAGCACATGCTCTGTAATGTCGCATGACTGCGCGGGCGTATAATCGGGAATGATAAATATCTTTTGAAAACGCCCCGTAATATCTTTATTTTCAGATGATTTAATAAATTCTCTAAGCCCGAAAGGAAGTCCTGCCATTATTATAATCGGATCGTCTTTATTCTCATCCATTTTATTTATAAATTTTGAGAACGCAGGCAGCGCCCGTCCGTCTACATCAACGAGCTTGTGTGCGTTATCAACAAAAATAATTCCGTTCTTTGCGTTTGAAAAAAGAACATTTACATCTTTTTCCTGCATACTGTCAAGAGAACCGCCGTCCACAGTAAAAGGTTTACCTTTAGTTATCATTTTATACTTCATGAACAGATCCGCAATCAGTTTGGGGATGATTGTCGTTTTGCCTGTCCCGGAAGCGCCGATAATAATTGTGTTATATTGATAGCGGATGGCAGATTGATTTTTTGCCATTCCTTCCAGAATGTCCTGCAATATTGATAATTCGGTTTTTATCTCATCCAGTCCGACAAGATCTTCAAGAATTTTTACCGGTGCAGCCTGAGGAACCGGCTGCGCTCCCGCGGATGGAGCCTGCTCTGCGCTCTGCGTAATTTCCGCTCCGCATCTTTTACAGAATTTCGCGATATCGCGGTTATCTGTATAACATTGTGTACACTGCATATTTTCTCCTAAATAAAATCGTCATCATGTGATCCACTCTCCGCCCTGACTTGGACAATGACAGTCATTAGGCCCTGCCTCATGAAGTACATCCGCGTAATTGCATAACCATCCCCTTGGATTAACAGGTCTCATCGCGTTATGAAAACTCCTTGCGTCCTGATTGCTTGGGAAAATTTTTGACTTCAATCTTGCTCTTGCTTCAGCTGCCGCGGCAAGAGCTTTCTGCCTTTCTTTTTCAAGCGCTTCCAATCGGGCCTGCGCTTCTTTGACTTTTTTATCATGCACTCTTTGCAGGCGTTCTGTTTCCGCCTGCTGCGCGGCGTCGGCTTGAGTTTTAGCGTGTTCATCGGCTTTTCTTTGTTCATCCGCGCGCCGTTTTACCGCGCCGTCCATATTTTGATCTGTTTGTAAAATAGCCGCCATCTTGCTGTCGGAAAACCGCCCCATTTTTCTTTCCTGGGGTTTTGCAGGAGTTGCTGAAGGAGGAGCGATGGGGATTTCATTTAATAAGGCGGTAAGTTCTTCAATCTCCGAATTGATATTAACGGTTTCCTGGATTGACTCGACAAACGCTTTAGCATCAGGATCGCTTTTTGCAAGCGCAATGGCTTTAGCAGCGCCTTCTGTCAGCGGTTTTCCGCATTTGGTACAAAAATCGAATATGCTTAAACTGCCGCAACCCGGACATACAATACCGTCTCTGGGGTTTCCGCATTCTTCGCAAAAAGCGGCATTACTGTCCAGATGAGCATAGCAAAACACGCACTGATCGTGCAAAATCCACGATTTACAGGAAACGCAGATATCGGCACCTTCCACAATTTCGGTGCCGCAATTAGTGCAAAAAGACGGATTTTTTAAATTATAACCGCATTCAGGACAGAAAACCGCTCCTTCAGGTATAGCTTCACCGCACCCGGGGCATGGAGAAGCGTTTTGAACTGGATTTTCCTCTTCAGCTTGGATATGACTCGCAGAAACAGGGCTTTTTCTTACTTCTTTTTTTTTAGCTTCCTGATAATCGGACATAATTAACCTTATTTATAGTATTTTTACCATATTTTGACTATTAAGGCAAGTAATTAAATATTTTCGATTTTTGATGGTAATATTTAAAAAACAGGAAAAAAAAGGGTTGCCCGATGGACAACCCTGTAAAATCTAACAAAAAAGCAGCTATCTTTCCTTTTTTACCATGGACAGGATTTGGAAAACTAATGCTACTATCCAGCCCACCAAAATTAAATAGGCGCCGTTTTGCAGCTCTATTTTCCGATCGTTTAACGCGGATAAATACACAACAAGTCCGCTTGCAACACAGGTAATAATGACAATCCAGTCGATAGTTGCGCCGGGTCCTTTCTTTAACAATAACAATACTCCAAAAATTACTCCTGCCAGCGCCGCGGCAAACATCACATAAGTTAAAATGCCATTTAAAGCCTGATCATTTTTTCTCCTTGGACTGATTTTCACACGGTTTCAGCGATTAGGCAAGGGTTAAGTTACTATAATTTTAAATATTAAGTCCTTATTAATTGGAACACAGCGTGTATGATGTACAGCTTGATTTACATTATCTCCTCTACAATTCATATATTATAATGTCAAGCATCATTTTGATATTACTTCAAATTTTGTAAATTTGCCTAAAATTTTAAAGCAATTGCACATAACAAACACTAACTATATCACCACCTTACAATTGTTGATTTTAAGGCGCTATTACTCACTTGTAATTCATATTCTCTATTATATTAATCCAATCTCTTGGTCCATATAATAAGCGTTCAACATTTATTATATTTTCATTAACTTTAAAAAATAACATATAATTCTTTACCATTATAAATCTATATCCTTTTGATGCTAAATGTTCAACAGGAACTGCCGGATAAATAAACGGATTTTCTTTTATTTTTTTATAAGACTTTTGAATTTCATTTTTTAATTTTTGAGCAGCAATCGGATTTTGTAAAACATATTTTATATAATTATATGAAGATGTAATATCTTCATATAGATAATTGGATAATTTTAATTTGTACATTATTTCACAATAATTCCAATTTTTTATCCATTTCTTCTTCTGTCAGAAAATTTCCATTTTCTATATCGTTATCTGCTTCTTCTAATAAATTTATTAAATTTCTTATTCCTGTTATTTTTTCATATGTCTCTATATTCATTACAGCAAGATCACTTTCTCCATTTTTTGTAATAATTACAGGTTCATTGTATTTATGACAAAAATTTGAAATATCGTAATATGAATTCTTAAAATATGTACTTTCTTTTATTACAGGCATTTTATCTCCTAAAATAATCTGATAAAATATTACCATTATTTATATTTTATATCAATATTGAATTTTAACAGAAATTTCATGCTTTTTAATGATATTTGGCTATATTTTTGTAAGTTCGCCTAACAAACCCTAACTATATCGCCATCTTACAGCGGCTAGCGCAAATCCTCGTCGGGGCCACGCCGCTCAGGATAAATCCCTCGCGCTTAATTTTTCTCATTGACTTTATCGGGCGCCACGTCTTGCTGCGTTATCGCAACAACACGCTACGCGTGCATAATCAGACGGGTGACTGACACCTTTTTCATTGCGTTACCGTAAAATAAGAGATAAGGATCATTTTATTTTTTCACATTAATTTTTGAAAAATTTAAATGATATTCACCTAATACAATAATGTCTTTTTCATTAACAATTTCTGGATTTCTATCTGTATTATCTTGCCAATATAGAATCCATTTATCTTCATCTTGTTTTTCTGCACATACAAAATTTGATCTACTGTTTAATAAAATAAGCGCCAATTTATCTTTACATAATTTAGATGTCTTCTTAAATATGATGCAATCACCATTTTTGAAGTCCTTTACACAAAAAAGCTTTACCTCATTATCATCTATAATAGGAACAGCAAAATAGCTTTCTGGATCATGAGGTAATAATTCAGCAGGACATTTCACTTTTGGTCCGTAAGATATATCTAACTCAATGTGACTACCTACTTTGAAGTCTTGGTATGTTGTAAGCTCTATTTCCATAATACTTTACCTCTCTTTTATAAAATACTTTATTTATTTTGGGAATTACCCCCCACAGCCGCCCAGCCACAACCGGGCGCTGTAGAATTATAAAAAGGCTTTAACAAAGCCCAATGAAACTTATTCTAATATAAAAATTTGTGTCGGTGCTAATAATTTAGCCCAACCCCAAATCCAGAGTGTGCCATCGGCTTTTATTGCGACGGTGTGACTCTCTCCCACAGTACTACTCCTACCTCCCGCTGAAACAGATGTCCAAGTATCCGAGGAACCTATTTTAGTGGGAGTATATCTTGTTGTAGTACCATCGCCAAGCTGACCATAATAATTAGCACCCCAAACCCAGAGTGTGCCATCGGTTTTTATTGCAACAGTGTGACTATATCCTTGTGAAACAGATACCCAGTCTGTATCTGTATCTGTATCTGTCTCTATTCTAGAAGGTGTACTCCAGCATGTTGTAGTAACATCACCAAAACTATTTTTTTCCCATTCCCAAAGTGAACCATCTGTTCTAATTGCAGTGACCCAATTCGATGCTGAAGTTTGAATAGCATAAAATGTTGTTAGTACACCCCATTTTGCGTATAGTGTAATATCAGAATTAACGGTATTATTTTTAAAATTCCATTGATTAATAAAAGTCTCTTCCCTATACCAACCAATTAATTCATAACCATTTTTAAATACTGTTGGTTGTGTTATATAACTTCCGCTTTTTATCTCTTGGTTTGATGGAACAGGTGTACCGCCATTAGTATTAAACGTTACATTATATATTATTTCTTTTTTTAATGTTATACTCGTACCGGCAATTGAAAAACGTACAAGCACAGTGGATGCCTGTGAATCACCTTTTAATGTAAGTATTACCCAATTCCCATTTTCTGTTATTGTAAATGTTTCAGAATATGACGGCACAGTTACTTGTCCCACAGTTTTGGAATCCATTGTTATTGTTATCTCGTTGCCGGAAACCACCCATGTACCGGTATCTTCATTTGAACCAATAGACTGGGTAATTTTATGAGTTTTATCTGTGTTAAAAACCCATGTATAAACAAGGGTTCCGCCGCTTTGCAGGGCTTGACTGTAGGTGTAAGTCCCGGCAATGTCAAAATCTTCTGTACTTTCGTTTCCTTTATCAGGATCACACCCAAATACAGAAAACCCGATTATCGCAATTACAGCGATAATTGCCATACTTTGTACAGCTTTTAAGAACTTCGTTTTGTTCTTCATAAAGAGACTCCTTCCATTTGATTTTTTAGTCCGAATAGACATGTTTTTAAGGGAGAAAATTGATTTATAAAGGTGAAATCGCTCAGGACATAATGCGGGGGGGGGGTATATTATTGTTTCCGGTATTTTGCTTTCTTTGATCCATAAATACAAGAATATTATCATTTTACCGGAATTGTTGCAAGAGGAAAATCGGATATATTAAAATGCCCCCGATGCCTAAAACATAACATTAAATTATTACGTTGCCAAGTTAATTCACTTGCGAAAGGAGGGACTTGCCTTCCAGTCGCAAACATCCTGTTTGCTCCTTTCAGTCCGTCTGCGCCGCTAAACCGGCTCCTGCCGGTTTACACCTCAGACGCTTTCGCGTCTTCGGCGCCGCGGCTCCGTTTCAAGTCCCTCGTTTATTAAAAACTAAATTATTTTCTGCGAAAGGAGGGACTTGAACCCTCATGCCAATGGCACCAGATCCTAAGTCTGGCGTGTCTGCCAATTCCACCACTTTCGCATCTGGCGTTTCCTTCCATAAAACGTAACAATTTATAGCCCTGCCTGTCAATTGACCATATTCCGGCTTTTTGATAGTATTAGCCTAATCAGGACCGCTAGCTCAGCTGGTAGAGCAGCAGACTCTTAATCTGCGGGTCGGAAGTTCGATCCTTCCGCGGTTCAATAAAGTCCGCTAAATCGACAAAATTTACGAAAAAAAGAGGAAAATTGTGGCAATTAGTAAAGAAATAAAACGCCTGGAAAAGTCAAATATTCAGTTGAGCGTCACTATCCCAAAAGAGGATGTGCGTTCCCAGTACAACGACATGCTTAAAGAATACTCCAAAACCCTGCAGCTGCCGGGTTTCCGCAAGGGGAAGGTCCCACAGGAAGTGCTTGAACGCAAATTCGCCGAAGCGCTCAAGGGCGACGCTATGGGGCGTATCATGGAATCGGCTTTGCAGGAACTTTTTAAAGAAGAAAACCTGTCCCGCGCCGAAAAACCGCTCCCCTACTCGACCCCTGAACTTCAAGGCGAGCCGGAATTCGATTTTGATAAAGACTTGCAGTTCTCTGTCGTTTACGATGTTCTGCCGGAAGTGAAAATCGGGCAATGGAAAGGACTTAAAGCTGAGTATCCGTTCGCGGAAATTGAGCAGGCTGATATTGACCGTGAACTCGAAGAAATCCGCGAAAGGAACGCAATCGTTATGGATCGCGATGATTCTGCCGCCGCGCAAAACGGCGATGTTGTCACAATCGATTATCAGATTTTCGAGGAAGACGGCAATACCCCGTCCAATATGCAGCGCAAGGATTTTGCGTTCACGCTCGGCTCAGGAACTAATATTTTTAATTTTGATGATAACATCGTAGGAATGAAAAAAGGCGATTCAAACACATTCGAGAAATCATTTGGAGATGATCACTTTGATACCACTCTCGCCGGTAAAACAAGAAAAATTCAGATAACACTGACCGCTCTTAAAGAGAAAAAACTTCCAGATTTAGACGACGATTTGGCGCAGGATGTCGATGAAAAATTCAAAACTCTCGATGATTTAAAAAACAACATTAAAGATAAATTAACTAAAAATCTTGATTTCCGTTTGAGAGAAAAAAAAGTCAGTGAACTTTTAAAAGTGATAATGGAAAACACTCCTGTTATCATCCCTGAATCAATGATAAAAACCGAAGTTGAAGGGCGCTTTCGCCGTCTTGCGCGGTACTACAACATGGATCCCGCGACGATCGCGCAGATGATGAGCGGCGACGGAAAAGACAAGGAATGGAGAGACGCTGCCGAAAAAGCGCTTCATTCGCGCCTGATCGTCGAAACACTGATAGAAGAGCAAAAGATCGAAGTGTCCGATGATGAAGTCGAAATGGAATTTGAGTCGATAGCTGCCGCAAACGGCGCGGAAATCGAAGATGTAAAGAAACATTACAACGAAGAAGCTGTCTTTTACCTGAAAGAAGACATCAGAGAGAAGAAAATCACCGATTTACTGCTTTCGGAAAACAATTTAAAACCCGGAAAAAAGGAGAATTATCTGGATTTTATGTCAGATAATGGTTAAATTAATTATATGGGGATAAAAATGAGTAATTTGGTGCCGATTGTTGTTGAGCAAACAGGAATGGGGGAGCGTTCCTATGACATATATTCCCGTCTTTTAAAGGATCGTATCGTCTTTCTTGACGGAGAGATAAATGACATTTCCGCAGATCTTGTTGTCGCGCAGCTTCTTTTCCTTGACGGTCAGGATGTCGAAAAAGATATAAATCTTTATATTAACTCGCCGGGCGGTTCCGTTACTGCCGGGCTTGCTATTTATGACACCATTCAGCATGTAAGATCCGATGTTCAGACGATCTGCCTTGGGCAGGCTGCAAGCATGGCTGCTCTTGTTTTAACCGCCGGAACCGCGGGAAAGCGTCAGATTCTGCCGTCATCAAGAGTGCTTATTCATCAGCCGTGGGGCGGCGCTCAGGGACAGGCAAGGGACATCGGGATTCAATCAAAAGAAATTGTCCGGCTGAAAAAACTTATCATCGAGTATTTTGCCAAACATACAGGCAAACCTATAGAGCGGATTTCATCCGATATGGAAAGAGATTTTTTTATGTCCGCACAGGATGCGGTTGAGTACGGCATAGCCGATTCGATTTTAACAAGGAAAACAAATGGCGCGTCTTCGTAACGGACCTGAAGTATTTGAAAGAGTCTGCTCCTTTTGCGGAAAAAGCGCAGACATGGCGCGGCGTTTGATCGCCGGCCCTAACGATGTGTTCATCTGCGATGAATGTATCGAAGTCTGCCGCAAAATCCTTTGCGAAGAGGAGCACGAGCTTACCTCTCATTTTACAGGCGACATCCCCACTCCGAAAGAAATAAAGAGCTACTTAGACCTTTTTATAATCGGACAGGACAACGCGAAAAAAGCGTTATCTGTCGCTGTTTATAACCACTACAAACGAATCGCGAATCCTTCAGCGGAAAAAGAAAAAGAAAGCGAAGAAGTTGAAATCGAAAAATCAAATGTACTTTTAATAGGTCCCACAGGCACCGGTAAAACACTGCTTGCAAAAATTCTCGCGAAAAAATTAAAAGTGCCGTTTGCCATCGTAGACGCTACAACCTTAACGGAAGCGGGTTATGTCGGCGAAGATGTGGAAAACATTCTTTTAAAACTTATACAAAGCGCAGGCGGCAATATTTCCGCCGCGGAAAGAGGAATTGTCTATATCGACGAAATCGACAAGATAGCGCGCAAAGGCGAAAATATTTCGATTACACGCGACGTATCAGGCGAGGGCGTTCAGCAGGCTCTGTTAAAAATAATCGAAGGGACCGTCGCCTCTGTACCGCCTCAGGGAGGCAGAAAGCACCCCAATCAGGAAATGATCCGCATTGACACAACGAATATCCTCTTCATTTGCGGCGGCGCGTTTGTCGGCCTTGATAAATTAATAGCGCGGCGCGTTGTACAGCACCCGCTTGGTTTCGGCGCGGAAACAGGCGCAGGCGAAAAATCTTTAAAAGAACTTTACGATAACATGCATCCCGATGATTTGATCCAGTTTGGCATGATCCCCGAGTTTATCGGGCGTTTGCCCATCACGGTGGGGCTTGAAGAACTTAAACGCGACGATTTAAAGCGAATCATCACAGAACCGCGCAATGCCATCGTCCGCCAGTATCAGGCATCCCTTGCTTACGACAGCGTAAAACTTGAGTTTACGGAGAAAGCCGTTGACGCAATCGCGGACATGGCAATCAAGCAAAAAACCGGCGCCCGCGGGTTACGCGCAATAGTAGAAAGACTGATGACAGATATAATGTTTGACATTCCTTCAATGGCAGGCGACAAACAGGTTATTATTACTCATAATACTGTAGAAAAATCCGAACCCCCAGAGATCATTTATCTGGAGCAGAATCAAAAGAGCGCATAACGGTGAAAAAAAAGAGTGTGTTGGGCGGATTGTTCTCCCGTTTTCGCGAGAAGGGTCCCCTTTTTTATGATTATCTCGGCACGGAAGAGCTTATAACAGAAGATTTTCCGCTGCTGCCGCTGCGTGACCTTGTTCTTTTTCCGCAGACTGTAGTTCCTATTTTTATAACTTACAAACCAGGCATTGCCGCTCTTGAAGAATCGTTAAAAAGGGATAACCGTCTATTTGCCGCGTGCTTAAAAAAAAATGAAATCCGCCTTTCTTCGGATGAACCTTACGAAATCGGCACCGTTGTCAGAATAATTTCGCATTTAAAGCTGCCTGACAGCACTTACAGGGTTGTATTCCAATGCGAATACCGCGGAAAGATTTTGTCAGCAAATATGCAGCACACCCATTCTGTTGTAAGAGTAGAACCTTTAAAAACAATCGGATTAAACGATCCATTAGGTCCCGATGATTTAGGTCTGATGCGCAGCGTTCAAAAATCATTTTCACAGTACGCTGAATATTCGGGGAAAATTAGCGGAGATACTCTTACCGCGGTTGAAAAATCAGAAGACCCGGAACGCCTTGCCAACCTTGTGTGCAACGCGGCGTATATAAAATCCGAAAAAAAGATAGAGCTTTTATCGATTACCGACACTAAAGAAAGATATCTTGCCATTCTGGAAATTTTAGAAAAAGAAAATGAAATATACGGCATTCAAAAAAATATTTCAGGCAAAGTCAGAAGGCGGATGGACAAGCGCCACCGCGAATATATCCTTAACGAGCAGTTAAGAGAAATTAACAAAGAGCTGGGAAAAGATAAAATCGAGGATGAGTTCGCGCTTCTTGAGAAACGAATCGCCGATAAAAAACCTCCTTTGGAAGTTACCGAAAAATGCGAAAAAGAAATAAAAAGGCTTAGAAAACTTCAGCCGCTCTCGCCTGAAGCGGGCGTTTTAAGAGGTTATCTTGAATGGATAGCCGACCTGCCATGGAGTGATTTTTCAATTGATTCAGGCGATCTTTCGCTTGCGGAAAAAATTTTAGACGAAGATCATTTTGGAATGCAGAAAGCCAAGGATCGCATCATTGAGTTTATCGCTGTAAGGCAGTTACTCGCTAACAGTGAACAGAAAACTGTTAACAATGAACAGGCAGCAGAAAATAAAGTTGAAACTGAAATTGTTGAAATTATAACCGAAAACAGTCCGCCGATACCTGTTCTATCCAGCAAGGGACCTATTCTCTGTTTTGTCGGGCCGCCCGGCACCGGAAAAACAAGCCTTGGAAAATCTGTAGCCCGCGCGCTGGGGCGCAACTTTGTGCGTATATCACTTGGCGGCGTTCGCGATGAAGCTGAAATTCGCGGCCATCGCAAAACTTATGTCGGCGCTCTGCCGGGAAAAATAATTCAATCTATGCGCAAAGCGGGAACTGTTAATCCTGTATTTTTATTAGACGAAATTGACAAACTGTCTCATGATTTCAGAGGCGATCCTGCCTCCGCTTTGCTTGAAGTTCTTGATCCTGAACAGAACTCGACATTTGTAGATCATTATCTTGAAGTTCAATACGATCTTTCCAAAGTTATGTTTTTAACAACGGCAAACTCTTTACACTCAATACCCTACCCTCTTCTTGACCGAATGGAAATAATCGAAGTTCCCGGCTACGGCGAAAATGAAAAACTGAGCATCGCAAAGCAATTTTTGGTTCCCAAAGAGTTACGCGACAACGGTTTGAGCAATGCGAAAATTTCATTCAGGGACGACACTTTAAAAGACATTATCCGCTACTGGACAATGGAATCGGGCGTCAGAAACCTTGAACGCGAGACGGCACGCTGCATCAGGCGGATTGCGCGTGACGCTGTGAACAAAGGCTACGGAAATGAAAAGCCTGTCTGTGAATTTCACAAAATTGTAACGCCTGCAAACCTGGAAAAACTTTTAGGAAAGAAAAAATACAAACGCGATGTTGTTTACCGCGAAGCGCGTGTCGGCGTAACTTACGGTCTTGCGTGGACAGAATACGGCGGAACAATAATGCCTGTGGAGACAATCCGCTACGACGGAAGCGGTGAACTTTTAATAACAGGAAACCTCGGCGATGTAATGAAAGAAAGCGCCCGCATCGCATTATCGTACCTGCGAAGCACCGCAGGTAATTATAATTTTGACATTAAACATCTGGCAAAATCAGATTTTCATATCCATGTTCCCGAAGGCGCGATCCCCAAAGACGGTCCTTCGGCAGGCGTTACTCTTGCGTCGTCTTTGCTCTCCACTCTCTGCAAAGTGCCGCCGCGCCCGTGCATCGCAATGACAGGAGAGCTAACCTTAACGGGCAGAATCCTTCCAATCGGAGGCTTAAAGGAAAAACTTCTTGCCGCGATCAGAAACGGCATGGAAAAAGTCCTGCTGCCTAAAGACAATGAAGATGACTGGAACGAACTGGACAAAGACATCCGCACTTCCATCAAGGTAGAGTTCGCGGAAACCGCCTCTGATGTGTTCGGGCTTTTATTTCCGCAAGAGATATTGAAAAAGCATCCGCACAAAAACGCAGAACCGCGAAAAATACAGAAGAAGAAATAAAAAGAAGAATTTTTACCGTAAACTACACGAACCATCGCGAACTAATACGTGGTTGATCTTTGTAATTATTTCAGCCATAATACCTCCATGAAGTACGATGTAATTTTAGCAGGTGTCGGCGGGCAGGGAGTTCTCTCTGTGGCGTCCATTATTGCTCAGGCCGCGATGAACGAGGGATTAGAAGTGCGCCAAAGCGAGGTGCATGGTATGGCGCAAAGAGGCGGCGCGGTGCTGGCTCACATGAGGATATCCAGTAAAAAAATCGCAGGAGACCTTGTTCCTAAAGGCGGCGCGGATTTAATAATCGCTATGGAACCGCTTGAAAGCCTTCGTTATATTTCGTATTTAAAACCGGATGGCGCTCTTGTGACCGCAGCAGAACCTTTTAATAATATTTTAAACTACCCGGACATCGAGGGTATTCATTCTTCTATAAAGCGCCTTCCCAAATGGCGTATTATTCAGAGCGCCGCTCTGGCGAAAGAAGCGGGATTATCGAAAGCTGTAAATACAGTTATGGTGGGAGCCGCTTCGTGCTTCCTGCCTATAAAACCAAACAGCCTGGAAAAAACAATTACAGAAGCGTTTTCAAAAAAAGACTTAAGTGTTGGTCAGGCTAACGCAAAAGCTTTTAAATTGGGACAACAGGCTTGTAAACAGGCGTCAAAAGGATAAGATGAACTTTCAGTACATGGATCCTGAAATTGAAAAAATGCCGCGCGCAGAGCTTGAAAAACTTCAGCTTCAAAAATTAAAAACTGAAATTGGTTATGCTTTGCGCACGCCGTTCTATAAGGAGCGGCTTTCCGTATCAGGCATTAACAGCCCGGATGATATTAAAACTCTTAATGATTTAAGCAAAATTCCTTTTACCGCAAAAGACGATTTAAGAGACGGTTTCCCCTACGGATTTTTATCCATTCCAAAAGAAGAAGTTGTGCGCCTTCACGCTTCAAGCGGGACAACAGGCATTCCCACAACGATTTATTTTAACAAAGACGACATTAAAAATTGGGCGCACTTTATGGCGCGCTGTATTTACAGCACAGGCTGCACCAAAAACGATGTATTCCAAAACATGATTACTTACGGACTTTTTACAGGCGGGCTCGGCTTTCATCAGGGCGGCGAAGAAGTTGGAATGCTGGTAATCCCCGCGGGAGCCGGAAATACAGCGCGCCAGTTTAAAATGATGCAGGATTACGGCACCACTGTATTACACGCAACTCCGAGTTTTCTGCTTCATTTGGAAACAAAAATGAAGGAAGCCGGAGTAACACGCGAAAGTCTTTCCATAACACGCGCTTTCGCGGGAGCGGAACCGTATTCCGAAGATACAAGAAAACGTATCGAAGCGCTTTTAAAAGTTGACGTATACAATTCTTACGGATTGTCAGAAATGAACGGCCCCGGAGTCGCGTTCGAGTGCCAGTGCAAAGACGGGCTTCATATCTGGGAAGACGGATACATCGCCGAAATTGTTAATCCTGATACGCTTAAACCTGTCAATGACGGAGAAACAGGCGAGCTTGTTTTAACGATTCTCTGCCGCGAAGCCACGCCGATACTTCGCTACCGCACCCGCGATTTAACATCTTTTTACACACAACCGTGCGCATGCGGAAGAACCCACCGCAGATTAAAGCGCATAACAGGCAGAAGCGACGATATGCTTATTATTAACGGAGTAAATGTCTTCCCAAGCCAGATCGAAGAAGTAATAATGGGTATGAAAGAAGTTGGCAACAATTATTTAATCGTTGTGGAAAAAGACGGCGCGCTTGATAAAATGACTGTAAAAACAGAAGTAAGCGCCGACACTTTCATGGACGACACTCGTCCGTTAAACGCCTTAAAAGAAAAAATAAAAGAAACATTGCAGGCTTCTATTTCAATAAACCCGAAAGTTGAACTTCACGAAAGCGGCTCGCTTCCAATCTCTGAAGGGAAAGCTGTAAGGGTGCAGGATATGCGCCCCAAGGATGTGTAAAAAAGCCGCCTGACACAGACGGCCTTTTTTTATTATTGAATAGTTACTAAACTAGAAAATAAAATGGTAGCTTTTCCCGCGGCAAATTCCACATTCTTTACCATTCTAACAAGATACGGAGCATCGGACGTTTGATCGCGGACAAGAACGACGGTATATGCGCCATTCCCCTCCCAAATATTATTTTTCGATGTCCGCAGAAGGAATTTTCTAGGATTTGGGTCCCCTTCTATATCATACGCGCCATAAATATCACCATACGCTAAATAATCACTTTCCTTATGCGAATCAAAATCAGTTATGTTATTAATCATGTTATTAGGAAATATTTTAACTTGATAAGCTGCGCGGCCTTTTGTAATACCGGTTATATTTCCTGTTACGTCAATATAAAGAGTCGGCATTTTTATAGGTATGTTGAAATAAACAGTGGTTATTTTGTCCTTTACTACAATTTGTGTTTTTGTCTGTTCGCCAATTTCCACTGTTTCTGCATGAAGCACTTTCACGGTAATGTTCCATGTTCCTGCGGATACATTCAAAGTAATTGACTCACCGGCAGTACCATCGACTGTTCTGCTTCCGGCAGGACCGTCAAATAGAATTTTATAGCTCAATTCTAAATCATCAATTTGATCCGGTGACAAAACGGCACGGGCAGAACCGTTTCCGGGAAGATTAATAACCAGCGTTCCGGTTCCTTCCTGATCAGAACAGGAAAAAATTAACCCCGAGGTTATTATGACAGTTAACAAAAACAATACAACAGAATTATTATTTTTCATTTTCATTCCTCCTATTCGCTTGTGAGCGTTATGTTAATTTCAATTCCGCCGGTTACGCGTACAGCTCTGCGTCCTGACATATCCGGGAAAGCTGCTTCAAGGGCGGCAAGCGATGTTACAACATTGCCGTTGGCGTCTACATAAGATTCATTTCCTGCGGATACTGTTACTGCGCTGCCGTCATATGAAGAATAACCAACGGCTCCTGTCTGCACCTGAATACTGTTTGGATCCATGGTAAATGAAGTACCGCGCACGGACGCTGTCGCGGACGGTGACTGCACGTTGAAACTGGTTCTGCCGCCTGAGGGGGGCGCAACTTCTACCCTTACTCTTCCTGTATTTAATTTAAGGTCTACAGTTTCTGTTTGATTTTGGTTTATAAGCTCTTCAAGGCTTAAACGGGTAAGCGGATGCACTGTAAGAGTCGAGTTTCCAATCGTTAGGATTGCTGTGCTTCTGAAACCGGTCGATACAATCGTGGATTTTTGGATTTCAACCCCGGCTCTCGCCGGCGTCCAATTCGAGGAACCGTTTTGTTTTAATTCCACAGTCCCTGTAAATTCTTTTATAACTGCTGACGGATTCTGCGCAAATACAATAACCGCGGCTGTTAAAAGAATCAGTAATAAAAATGTTCTTTTCATATTCTCCCTCTCTTTAGAATGATAAAGTAAGGCCGGCTGTGACTTTCCATGTCACAGCGGTTCCCTCAGAATATACATTGCCCATGCCGGGAATAAAAATCCCGCCACCCGCAAAAACGAATATATCATCAAGGGGCTGCCATCCAAGCATTGCCCATAATTCACCGCCGTAAAGATTTCCTTCGTTTGGAATGTTGAAAGTTCTTATAAAATAACTCAGAGCGCACTGCGCAAACAGGGAATCAACTATTTTAATATTATAATCGATATTAAACGACGCAAGCCCGGAAAGAGTTCCTTCAAAAATTGACCCCTGAGGAACGCCGCTTACAGGCGTATAAGAATTAAAACCGTTATCAGTAGTTCCAAAAGTAGCTTTTACCGTTACGCCAAACAAATCCGCCGCCTTGGTAAAAGAAAAATCCATTTTACATTGAGCCAAAAAGCCAAATGCCGTTCCGAAATTTCCGTTATTCTGCATCATGCTGAAAAGAAGCCCGCCTGTAATCCTCAGCATATCCTTAGGATAAAATTCCATCAGAGCGGAAAAATACTGAGAATGAAGAAAATCATCATTATCGTTCAAATCAAATTGCAGCAGCATATCGGCAGACAATTTGGACGCTTCGCCGAAGGGAGCTTTAACAGGCATATCCCACCTGACAGATGTCAGCATACGGCTCGACGCGCAGTAATCGCCGAAATTTCTTCCGTTAAATGAAACGGCGTAATCAGCACTGTCCGTACCTGTCATGATGATAGATGCGGTCTCCTTATACAAAAACCCCGTGAATAAAAAAGCCGCGCTGAGACTGCCGGCAGGTAAATCAACATTAAAACGAAGCCCGTCAAAAAGACCGGATGCCGTAAAAACTATTGAATCGGCAAATTCCATCCGTCCCGCTTCCAAAGAAATTTTATCGCTGATGCTGTAAATAAAAACAAAACGCGAAAACTCAGGTATAAAAACCCAGCCGCCGTTATCTGCAAACTCGCCTGAATTTTTTTGGTAAAAAATAGAAAAATAGCCGGAAAGATACAGCGAAAAGTTATTTCCGTTGTCGTAAGAAAACCACGGCGTAATGCCTGTTTCATAAGTGAGCAGATCATTCTCGGCTTCGATTAGCTGATCCAGGTTAAGCCCGAAATCGGCAGAGAAGGCAAAGGCGCAGGTTGATATCAGTATCAGAACGAGAATAAGCAGACGCTTCAAGACCCGCCTCCTTGTGCGCTCATCACCTTGCCAAGAATTAAAAGAAATCTTTCGCCGCTTACACTCATGCCGGGATCGGACGTGCCCTGGATATAATTTCGGCTAACCATACTTCTATACGCGTAACGCGGACCCGGCAGAAGCGCATACATCATGCCCCCGTTCATGTAAAAAGCTTTCATCATAAGATACGAAAGTTTCCCAAGTGTTATACTTTCATCCGGTTTTGTGCCATCTTTTAACCAGCCGTTTGAAATAGCTTTCTGAAGCGCGTTTTCGGCTGATACATTGGCAGCGTCCTGCGCGCTTGCAAGCACAAATTTGGCAGCCTGAGCGTTAGTAACGGCTTTTGTCTGTAATAATATTTCCAGTTCGGCGGCAGTCTGAGCGGACAGGCATACAGGCAACAGAAAAATGAAACCAGTAAGGATTACTAATAATTTTCTTCCCATATATACAGATTTTATCGGAGATAAATGCTTATGTATACCCCTAGAACTCAAAAAGCGGTAATTGAAGCCCAGCGCCGTCAGAATCGGACAAAAGACGGCGAATTCGCAGCGGATCATCCGGTTTTTCGATGAACTTACCTCCGGCGGTAAGGAAATATCGGGCTCTTTTTAATGTCGCGCCAATTCTGTGTAATCCTTCGATTGATAAATTCCGCGCTCTGCGGCTTTCGATAATACGGCGCGCAGTTTTTGCGCCAATTCCGGGAATTCTAAGCAAAGTTTCATAGTCCGCGCGGTTAATTTCGATGGGGAAAAAGTCCAGATTATTTAACGCCCACGCGGTTTTCGGGTCGATGTGAGGATCCAAAAACGGCTGGCTTTCGCTTAAAATCTCGCTTGCGTTAAAGTGATAAAAACGTAAAAGCCAGTCCGCCTGATACAAACGATGTTCACGCACGAGCGGAGGACCCACGCTTTGCGGCAGGCGCGGATCGAGACGGTCTTCTTTGTATGCAATACTGCCAGGAACCTCCGCCGAGCCAATCGAAGACTGGCGAAGGTACCCGCCCGGATGAATAAATGCCGAGTAGTACACACGTTTTAAAAAAAACTTATTGTAGAGCGAACTGGTCAAATTGATGATCTGCCTGTCGTCTTCTCCAGTTGCTCCCACAATAAGCTGGGTACTTTGTCCTGCGGGGGCAAACCAGGGGGACGCGGTTTTTCCCTGCCGGAGGAATCTGCTTTGATTTTTTGATTCTTCGGTCTCGCGGCTAACAGCCGAAAAATCACTCATTGCGCCGATAATATCTTTTTTTGATTTATCAGGCGCCAAACACTGCAGGCTTTTTTCGGTCGGCAGCTCGATATTGACACTGAGCCTGTCCGCCCACTTCCCTGCTTCGCGGATCATTTTTTCGCCGGTGCCGGGAATCAGTTTTAAGTGGATGTAGCCGCCGAAACCCATTTCTGTGCGAAGCGTTTTTGCCGTCTCGGTAAGTTTTTCCATGACGATATCGGGGTCCGCGAAAATCCCCGATGATAAAAAAAGCCCTTCGATATAGTTGCGTTTGTAAAATTCGCATGTAAGTTCCGCAAGCTCGTTTACCGTAAATGCCGATCTTTTTATGTCTGCCGAAGCGCGGTTAACACAATAAGCGCAGTCATACTTGCAAACATTGGAGTATAAAACTTTTAAAAGACTTACACAGCGCCCATCCTGCGTCCAGCTGTGGCAAACTCCGGCAGGCAAGGCCGCGCCAATCTTGCCGCCGCCCATTTTTTTACCGCCATTATTAAACCCCGGACTTCCCGAAGTTGCGCAGGAAGCGTCGTATTTTGCGGCACCGGAGAGGATTGAAATCTTGTCGTGAAGGCTTTCTCCCATAAATATGACTATACACCTGTTTAGGAGTATTTGTCAAGAGGTAAAAATCACGTTTTTTTTATTCTCGAGCAAGCTTTTTGGCACTCTCGCTCCGGGCGCACTGTTCGCGCATGAACAAAGAAATAAATCCAAAAAAAGGCGCCAGTCACTCACATTACTGATAGCGTATGCCTAAAGATTGGTAAAAATGGGCGAGTATTAAAACAATATGCACGGGCGCAGGTGACGCTGGCAGGGCGGCAAAACATTTGGGGAATTTCCTACGGAGCCCTCTGACCATTTAATTTATCCGAGCTTAGCGTAATCCAGAAAGATTGTATAAATTAAACGGTCAGTGTGTTATTACCTCTAATTGCCGTTGCTTTAACCCAAGGTCTCCTCCGGTAAGGAATCCAAAGATTGTTTTCCCGCCCTGCCAGCGCTGCCTGCGCCTGTGCAAAATATTTTCATTTTTTTTCATTCTCGAGCAAGCGCCACGCATCTGCGCAGCCATATATATGTACAACTTTTTATGAAAGTTGAATCTATCTATATGGAGTTTCACATGAAT
>Ga0209755_10000777_pt1 | contig 55551 bp, 48 predicted proteins | sample TergutCo191P1_FD_187301 | JGI IMG/M metagenome (GOLD analysis project Ga0209755, IMG submission 187301) | Cornitermes sp. P1 segment gut microbial communities from Petit-Saut dam, French Guiana - Co191P1 (SPAdes) (version 2) | ecosystem: Host-associated > Arthropoda: Insects > Digestive system...
GTCAAAATTCCGCAATTCTGCGTCGGTTGCTCCTAGCGAACGCTCCACGTTCGCGTCGTCGCTACCTCCTTGTCTTGCAAAATTTTGCCGCGCAAATTCGGCAACGCCCGGTTGCAGGACAGGTCTAATAATTTCTTCAGCCAATTCTGTTGCTGTTTTGCCTTGTGCGTGTAAAATTTGCGCACTTTTTGTTTGATTGCGAAACCAAGTTTCTTGGCGTTTTGCGTAGTTGCGAGTGGATTGTTGTATTTGGGCGATTGTTTCGCTTTGCGAAAGTTCGCCGTGGATTAATTGCACCGTTTCTTTATAGCCTATTCCAAGCATTGCCGCAAGCCCTTTGTGATAGCCTTTTTCAAGCAAATTTCGCACCTCGCCCTCAAGACCGCTGTCGAACATTGAAACAACGCGGTCGTTTATTCGCGCATAAAGAATTTCGCGGGGCATGGACAGCACGAAAAAAGCCGCGTCGAAAAGGGCGGCGGTGTGCTTTTCCTTTTGCGCGGCATTGTGTTCGGAAAAAAGTTGCCCACTTATCTCGCAGTACGCAAGGGCGCGGGCAACGCGCTTTATATTGTTCGGGTGAAGCGTGGCGGCATATACGGGGTCTTTTTTTTGCAGTTGCGCGTGTAAAAATTCCGCGCCTTTTTCTCGCGCTTGCGACGCAAAAATTTCGCGCAATTCGTTTTCGCGCTCGTTGCTTTCGGAAGAAAATTCCGTTCCGTAAAGCACCGCGTTGATATAAAAACCTGTTCCGCCCGCTATAATCGGGGTCTTTCCACGAGAAAAAATATCGTCAATTGCGTCTGACGCAAGCCGCTGAAATTCTGCGGCAGAAAAATTTTCCGACGGTTCAACCACATTCAGCAAGTGATGCGGAATACCCGCCATTTCTTCTTTCGTAGGCTTCGCCGTCCCGATGTCCATGCCCTTGTAAACCTGCATGGAATCCGCAGAAATAACTTCGCCGTTTACTTTTTTCGCAAGTTCAACCGCAACCGCCGTTTTTCCGCTTGCCGTCGGCCCCGCTATTACAAAAATGCGTTTGTTCACAAAAATCACCCGAAAATATTTTAGGCTTTGCGCGTATCAAAGTCAATTCAATCAGGTTTTGTGAAACATATCATATGTGTATGAACGCTCTTAATGCGCAACGGGGATTTTTTTCAGTTGGTTAGCAATGGAAATTACTGTCTCAACAGGAAGTTCCGTTGTTTCTGCTACCTCATCAACAGGATGACTGCGCATAAGCATTTTTTTTGCAATAGCTATAACCTTCGCGTTATCACGGTCCTTCAGCCATCCGTATCGTTCTGCACCCTCTAGAAAAATATCCTTTACGCCGTCTGTAAACATATTCATCGCCTCCATAAACGCATTAGTATTCGCTTTTATTAGCCTATCCAAAAATACATTTTTATCATCAAGGGGCTTGCGCTCCTTGTAGGTTTCCAAGGTTTTCTGCATATCTGCTCCGCTCAAATTACTGCGGAGATTACGCAAAAACAAATTTTCTTCCTCGGACAAATTTTTGCTTTCGAGTATCTGAATCGGGACAATATCGCCTGTTATGATATGGATTCCGTTTTCGCTGTTTTGTACTGTCAAACCGCGTCTCGCGGGTATATCGTTAGCGAAATGGAAATTGTTATATCTGACATCTGCACTTTTTCAAACGCTGAATAGATAAACGCATAGCCAAGAATTTTGTTGTAATCCCAACGGGTGAAATTGTCCGTTTCGGATTTGTATTCGACTATGTTATGATTTCTGAAAATTCTGCCTATATTCTTTGAGATTTTCACATCTTTAATTTTCTTGATAATCAAGGTGTCCATGCGGAGGGCTTCTTTGCTGCGTTCATGCTCTTTTTTGAATGAGAGTGCGTCTAAGTATTCGTGAAGTTCCAATTGCAAGGCTTCAAAATGTGCGCCATGCCAGTATATTTTTTCCTGTTCGTCCAAAAATCCCGCCACCTCTCGCGCTGATTATACTATATGCGGGATTTGCGCTCAAATTTATTTTTGCAGGCTTATTGTCCAATCACCAGCTTCGTCTTGTTCGGTGATTATGGGGATGGAGCGGATTAACGCGCCTTGCACAATCATGCGGAGGTCGTTGTTTGTGCCTATGCAGGTGGAAAGTGTGATAATTTGGGTTGGGGATGTCCCGTGTTTTCCGATGCGTTCGAGGAAAGCGGCGAACGCGCCCGACCCGCTGAAATCCAATTGATATGCGGGGTCGAAAATGTCGGTTCGGCGGGCGGCAAAGATTTGAAATTCGTGCATGGTGTCGTTTTCAAAGAACGTAATTGTGGGGTGTGCCGCTTTGTGCGCCGCGTTTGTGAAGCGGTACAGGCAGCCAAACATTAGCGACTCACCTGTTTCTGTACGGGCTTCGTGTCCGTAAATGATAATATGCGGCGCGGATAAATCTGTGTTGCGGTAGTCCATGAAGATTGCACCTACCATGTTTTCTTCGCCGCGAAAAGTGGTTGTCAAATATCGCACGTTGTCGGTGCCGCGCACCACGGGGAAGTCTATGTTTGTGCCGTCAATCTGTAGCCAGCCTACATAATGGGGGTTTGATTTCTGCCAGTAAGCGTCGAAGGGGCTAAGGTTTGGCAATTCAGCCATTTCACGGCGAATTGCCTGTAAATCCCAAACGCGGGGAACAACGAAAAACGCAAGCACGACGGCGCACAGCGTTGCAATTACAGCAAGACAAAGGATGAGCCCCTGCCGTTTTTGTCTCAATTTGTTAAACATTTAATTTCCTCCACTCATTAGCCCGTTTTAACATTTTGTCTTGCGGCAAAATATGCCGACAACGCAGATGTTACGGGAACGGTTAAAATAAGCCCGATGGAAGCAGACAAGCCTTGTATAACTTCCACCGCCAACAGGTTCAAATTAACTAAGCTGAGATATGGGTATCTGTACAAGGCAATCACAACCATCACCGAAACAGAGCTTCCTGCAAAAGCCAAAATAAGGGTGTTGGACATTGTACCCATCGTGTCGCGGCCAATATTCATGCCGCTTTTATAAAGTTGCAGTCTGTTCATTTTTGGGCTTATCGCTTTCATTTCAAATACGGAAGATGCCGTACCCATCCCCGTATCAATTATCGCGCCAAGCGCGCCGATTATAATGCCGGCAAACAACAGTTCCGACACGCGTATTCCGCCCCGCGAAAGAAAAATGATTTCCTCTGCGTGTGCTATATGAAATCCGGAGATGTGTACAATTCTGCCTACAGCCATACTAAGAAGCCCTGCCGTTGTTACGCCAAACAACGTGCCAACAATAGCCGCCAGACTTTTTAGCCCAATATCCGTTACCACCAAAATGTTAAACACCATAACCGTTGCCGCAGTAATTACCGCTGCAAGTACAGGGCTATGCCCGCGCATTATAAGCGGAAGCATGAAAAAAATAAGCACAGCCAAGGTAAAAAGCAACGAGATAGCGGAATACAAACCCTTTTTTCGGCCTACGGCAATAAGCACCGCAAAAAACAGCCCAACAAAGGCGTACAGTGCAAAATGCCGCGAATGCCCCGCCACATCCGCACGAATTATTTGGCCTCCCGCTTCGTGTACATATACCAAAAGCTCCATGCCTACTTCTGCAAAATGGTAAAAATCGCGGCTAATGATATTTTCCATCCGAACATGAGTACCCGCGTGGTTTCCTGTTAAAAGTTCCACTTCAAGCAGTTGGCGACCCACACGCATTCCTTCAATATATTGGTCGTCCCAAAGCACTATTTCCTCTGCCATAAGAACCCGCGCCCTTTGCGCCGGAAAGCGCAGGTCTTCCCCCATGCCAAAATATCCGGATGTTGCAATGCTGATTGCGCAAAACAGTACTCCAAAAAAAATAATTAACAAACGTCTATTGAAAATAAATTTGATTTTTTCCATCTCACACCATTCTCCTTCTATCTTGTCAAGATGAAGTATATCAAAATTTCAAAAAAATTTACGAATTTACTAAGATTTTACCCCCCCCCCCACGAAAAATTTACGAAAAACAGACGCGCAATTTACATACCGCAATATACAATCATCCGTGAAACTAAAATTTTAGAGGGGGCACGAGTTACCATGAAAAACTCGAATATTTATGCTTCTCAGAAGAGAAGGGTTTTATCACTGTTGTTGGTGCTAAGTTTGGTGCTTGGTTGCCTACCAACAATTACTTTTGCAGACGGACTTGTGTATTACATTTCGCCCGCGCCGTTTGTAGACACAACATTTGTGGACGGGGATATTTATTTCAATATCCGCAACCCATATGCGAATGTTGACTGGGATACTTACCACCAGTTTCGCGCAAACCTGCATACCCATACCCGTCATTCCGACGGCAGTGCAACAATGCGCAACACCGTGTTCGATTTCTACAACAAGGGCTACGATATTTTGGCAGTAACCGACCATGACATGATTAACAATGGTTGGCTGGAAGGCGGCACAATTCGGGAAACATGGGCTGCCAATGCGTGGAACCCGGGCGACGTTATTACATTCCTAACGCCGGAGGAAAACGCGGGCATACTTTCCGGTACGCTTGGAGAGCCGATACCCGACCGCCCCGGCGAACGCCGCGTTAATATAGAAAACCAACCCGCAGGCGGCGAAAACGCATTCACAGGCGGGCGCACACAAGCTAACGGCATGATTTACATTCCGTTTTCCAACGAGCAATCACGTGCGCAACACGTTGTAACTCTTTGGGCAAATTTTAACAATGGTCAGTTTGGTTGGACGCAAGAAGTTGGCGGACAGTATCGTGTGCTGGATGCCGCTTACGAAGCGGGCGGGCTTGCAATTATTGCCCACCCCGGGCGTTATACAGGCGGGCTTGCCGGCGGAGCTGTTGGTGAAGCCGCGTCCAACAATCCTCAAACCGTGCGAAGATATACAGAACTTTTTATGAATCATCCTGCCGCGCTGGGTTTTGAGCTGTTCAACAGGCTTGACAACGAAACCCGCTCCGACAGAATTTTATGGGACAATGTTCTCTCAAACACCATGCCCAGAAACAGACCTGTATGGGCTTTTTCCAACGATGACAGCCACAGCATGGGGCAAGCAGGGTACAACTGGAACGTGCTTCTTATGCCGTATCTGCACGAAAGTTATGCACGCATTGCACTGGAAGAAGGAGCTTTTTACGCCGTAACCCGCGTAGACCGCAGACTTGGCATTAACGTAACACTGCCAAACGGGCTTCCCATTCCAACAATGGGTAACGAAAGTACCGCTTTCATGTACTATCAAACCCCGCCCGGTATTAACCGCATAGAAGTAGACGAAGACGCGGGAACAATAACCCTAACGGGCAGGGACTATGACCGCATTGAATGGATTGCAGGGGCACAGGGCGGCAGTGGGCTTGTAATTCACCAAGGTTCTGTGCTGGATATTCACGCACATTGGCATCTTATCCACCATAACTATGTACGCGCACAGTTGATAAGCGACTACGGCGTTGCAATGACACAGCCTTTCGGCATTTGGGACACAAGACAAATTCACCCGGGGCTAATCTATTTTGAAGAAACAGTACAAAACAACGCGGGCGCACCCGTAAATACTTTTGTGTTTTCCGTAAACACCGACGTTTTGGATATCGTAACAGGTATTCCAAACGACGAAATGCCTTTGCTTCCGGGCGGCAGACAAGCCACTTCCCTTCAGGCACAGGCGGCAGTTGCAAACGGCTTGAATGTTTTGGCGGCGGTAAATGCGGACTTCTTTTACATCACCGACAATACCAGAATCCAGCCCGTGGGCGTAACCATTCGTGACGGCCATATGCTAACACCGTTTTACGGCGACTATTCATATCCGCGCGGTTTCTTCGGCGTAAAAAGGGACGGTACGCCTGTTATCGGCAGACGTGCGTTCTTTGATACGGTTTATACAGAGCTGTACCAAGCTGTCGGCGGCGGCGATATGTTGGTTTACAATGGGTACATTTATTCAACTTTCCTTCATCCCGGCATTGATGCAGACAGGCATCCGCGTACGGCGGTAGGCATTACCGCAGACAATGAAGTGCTTTTGGTAGTGGCAGACGGCAGAAGTGCCGTTTCGCACGGCTTTTCAATGGCAGAACTTGCGACGTATATGTACAACCTTGGTGCGGTTTGGGCAGTAAACTTGGACGGCGGCGGCTCTACCACTGCGGTATTGCAAAACGCTTACGACGGTTTTCTTGATATCATAAACGTACCTTCCGACGGAGTAGAGCGCACCGTTGCAAACTCCATCTTAATTGTAGACCCACTTGTAGCTACACGCGGCGTTACTTTGGAACAGGATTACGACGGTTTTTATCTGATTGAAACCGCGGCGGATTTCATTGAAATAAACCGCGCGCACACAGAAAACTTCCGTTTGGCAAACGACATTGATTTGGATGGCGGTTTTATCAGCCCCGTTCATGTGCTTGCAGGTACTTTCGATGGCGCAGGGCATACAATTTCAAACCTTACAGCAATTACACCCGGCACTTTCGCGCTGTTTCAAGTTCTAACCGCAAGCGGTCACATTAAGAATTTGAACATGGAAAACGTTTTCATCAACACAGGAGGAAACAATACAGCCGCAATTGCAGGTTTTTCAGAAGGACTGATTGAAAACGTTACGGTAACCGGTACTATCGAGGGCGCAACTAACGTGGGCGGCATTGCAGGAACATTGGTAAGCACGGGAACAATACGCCGTTCTTCCGTACGTGCGCAAATTACTGCAAGAAGTCAGCTTGGCGGTATTGCAGGGCAAGTAACGGGTGCGGCAGGTAACACAGGCGGAATTTACGAATGCTTTGTGGATATCAACGCATTTTTGACAATACAAAACAGGGCGGGCGGCATTGTTGGGTTTGCGCCCGGTGCGGCAAGCACGTTTATAGACCGCAATATTGTACAAGGCAGCATTGAAGCGGACGGGTTCCAAATTGGCGGAATCGGCGGGCTTTTGCAAGCACGGGCAAGCCACAATATCGTTCGCGATATGACCCTTACCGCAAACAATACCACAACGCTTGCAGGCTCAGGAAACGTAGCGGGGCTACTTGCCGGTTGGGTAAACATCGGGGCGCATACGCATAACGTAATAAAATCCGGCGCGATTTACACAAGTGCGGCTGCGCAAGGGCATCGTATCGGCTTCCACGACGCAGGCAAATACATGAATTTTGTTTACGAAGGGGTAACGGTAAACGGTTCTGCGCAAACGGGCGGGCTTCACAATAACAGAATCGGTGCAGACGCAACGGCGGCTCAGCTTGAATACAAAGGCTTTTTCGTACAACTTGGGTTCGACTTCTACGATGTGTTTGAATGGAACGACTCCACAAACTCTATATCGTTGCGCGGCGTTGAAATGTTTGAGAATCACGCGCCGTCTGTGTATTACTATGTTACTTTCCTCGACTGGGACGGCAGAATGCTTGCATTCCGCAGGGTAACGCCCGGTACAGCAGTAACACTTCCGCCACAGCCAACAAGAGCGGGATATATGTTTATCGGATGGGATACGGATTTATCTGCAATCACGGGAGATTTGACCGTAAGGGCACTTTATGAGCCTATCGTAGACGGCATAGCCCTTATCCGCGACACAGACGGATATTTCCTTATCCAAACGGCGGCAGACTTTGCACAAATAAACAACGGTATGGCGGCAAACTTCCGCCTTGCAAATGATATCGATTTTACAGATTTTGAAATTGCCTTGATACCAAGATTTGCCGGAACATTTGACGGCAACGGAAACACAATCTTCAATTTAACTCAAGACAGAGCATCCGACGCCGGCGGATTATTCCTTGAACTTGCCGCAGGTGGTCACATTCACAACTTGCGGATGGAAAATGTTGATATCCGTTCTGTTGCCACAAACACAAGTGGGCTTGTTGGCGTAAACCGCGGGCTTATCGAAAATGTACTTGTGACAGGTCGCGTTTCCGGCACCAACAATGTCGGCGGCATTGCAGGAGAGCATAACGTTACAACAGGGCATATCAGCAGAGTTTCCGTAGACATTGCAATAGAAGGAACGCAACACGTAGGCGGTATTGTCGGCGTTATGACGGGCGTTTCAAACGGTGGCGGCATAGAGCGCAGTTTTGCAAACGTTGATGCGCATTTGATAGGCGGGTTGCGTGTGGGCGGCATTGTCGGTCACGCTCCCAGTTCTACAGCCTCGTTTGTGGAAAACAACATTGTACAAGGCAGTGTTTCCGGCACAGGAACCTCTGTAGGCGGAATAGGCGGGCTTTTGCAAGTACGGGCAAGCCACAACATCGTGCAAAACATGGCAGTTATTGCGCAAAACACAACAACCAACAACAATGTAACGGGCTTGATGGCAGGTTGGGTAAACGGCGGCCCGCACAACAATAACGTAATTAAATCCGGCGGCATTATAGGGCATTATAATGTTGAAGCAAACCGAATCGGCTTCCACGATGCAGGCAAGACCAACAATTTTGTAAACCAAGCCGTGGTTATAAACGGATTGCCGCAAGCGGGCGGTGCGCACAATAACCGTATCGGCGCGGACGCAACGGCTACACAGCTTGCAACCAAGGCGTTTTATGTAAACCTTGGGTTCGACTTCACCGATGTATTCTATTGGGACGAAGCCACAAGCACCATATCATTGCGCGGTGTAGAAGTACGCCCTGCAAGCCAAAACACGGTAACATTCCTAAATTGGGACAACACCGTAATTTCAACGCAAACGGTAGCGTTAAATGCCGCCGCCACAGCCCCCGTAATCGTGCCTGAAAAAGATTATTTTGTGTTTATCGGCTGGAACTTGGATTTCTCACGCGTTACCGCAAATATGACGGTAATGGCGATGTTTGAGCCGTATTTGGACTCAGGCAATCTTGACCGAGATACGGACGGATTTTACCTGATACGAACAGGCGCGGACTTTACGGCGATTATCGCAACACCAAACCAAAATTTCCGTCTTGCAAATGACATAGACCTTGCAAATTATGAGGGCTTAGTCATACCAATATTTGGCGGAACATTTGACGGTGACGGCAATACCCTTTCTAACCTTACGCAAACAAGAGGAAGCGCACTTGGCGGGTTGTTTACGGAACTTGCGGCAAGCGGACGGATTTACAATTTGCGTCTGCAAGATGTATACGTTCGTTCCACCGCAAGCGCGGGCGGTCTTGTTGCATTAAGCCGCGGACTTATTGAAAACGTAACGGTAACTGGCCAAGTTTTCGGCGGCACAAATGTTGGCGGCGTTGTCGGTAGGCTGGATGTTGCAACAGGGCATATTCGCCGCGTTTCCGTAACCGCAGAAGTTTCTGCAACGGGCAACCAAGTTGGCGGAATTGCGGGAGATTTTTTTGGCAATGCCAACCATGAAAGGGGAATAGAATCCTCCTTCGCAAATGTTACTATAAATTCCTCGGGAACCCGTGCGGCAGGTATTGTTGGTGCAGTTGCTGCCATAACATACGCTGTTGTGCAAAACAATATTGCAGAAGGTCATATTACTACAACCGGGATTACACCCGGTGGCATAGGCGGTCTTTTGCAGGCACGGGTATACAATAATATCGTGCGCAACATGACAATCGTTGCAAACAGCACAGGCACCGCCAGTAACGCCGCAGGGCTTTTGGGTGGTTGGACAACCGATGCCAGGTCGGCTTATGACGGCAACGTTATCCAATCAGGTGCGATTATCACAAGTGCCCAAGCAACGGGTAATCGTATCAGCTTCCAAGCAACCAACAAAAACAACAACTTTGCAAGCGTTGCCGTTACGATAGACGGGCAACCGCAAACAGGCGGCACGCACTACAACCATATCGGGGCAGACGCGACAATTCAGCAACTTTCTTCCCGCGAGTTTTACGAAGAACTTGGCTTCGATTTCGACAACGTGTTTTACTGGAACACAAGCGTAAACAATTTGACTTTGCGCGGCGTTGAAATGCCCCTTCCGGCACCATGGCCGGCGCAACCACCAAACGCCGACGCTGAAATAACGGCGGCAGTGCAGGAAATCGAAGGCACGGCCTTCTTGGCGGTGACTCAAGCCACACTCAACGACGAACCCGACGCAGTAACTCACGTTGAGGGCATAATCGCCGCGCTTAACCTCGCGGGCGGCGTAACAACCGATGTAAACGTGGTATCGTTCACCGCCGCAACAGAGGGAACAGAGGCAACACCCGTCGGCACAAACGGCTCTCTCGTTTTCACCGTAACCGTAGATCATGCACATGGCACGGCACAAACCACCGAAAGCCTTACTTTAACCATAACCGCAACGTACTATGAGTCAACGCCGCTTACAGGCGAGGCAACCATAGACAATATGAATCCACGGGTTGGGGATATCCTTACTCCCGCATTGCTTGACAGCAATAACACGGGAACATTAACCTACTTGTGGTTCGTAAACGACGCAGAAGCGGGTAGCGGGTCAACATTCCAAGTAACAACCGCTCATCTTGGTTCGCAAATCAGTCTTGTTATCACATCAAGCGCGGAAACAGGCAGCGCAACAAGCGAGCAAACCTCGTTTGTGTTAAGAAGACAAGGGCCTGCCGCGCCTGTCGCAACGACGTATGAAACGACGTATGAAGCGGCGTACGAATCGGATGATATGTAAAAATGTGCATGATAAAATTTTTCGGAGGTGTTTTTCAAATGAAAGGATTTAACAAAAAGCTACCGTGGTTGGTTATTGCGGCGTTTACGTTAGCGTTTATGCTTGGCAACGGACAGGTGCAAGCGTCCGAGATGACACGCGGCGAAAATATTATGCGGTTTTACGGGGAAGTAATGCCGATGTCGGCAGGCGCGCAACAGAATCAAATATGGTTTTTCGGGCCGACTACTCCGGACGGGAACGGCGAACACGGCGGCGGTACATGGGCATGGGCTCAGTCCACAGGCACACTCACACTAACAAATTTGACGCTGATTAGCGACGCATTCACAGCCATTGCATTTATTGGCGATGCCGCAATTGTGTTAAACGGAGCGAACCATATTGAATCTACCTTTGTTTTGGGTGGCCAAAGTACCGCTATTTTCGGGGATGGTAACATCACTTTAAGCGGAAGCGGCTCACTCACCGCAATAGCGGCGGGCGGTTCTGAATCTGACGATACCATTGCTATTTATTCCGAAGGCGATGTTATTGTGGAAAGCGGAATTACAGTAAATGCCGTTGGCGGTTCAGGCGGTGTTGGTACAAGTGCAGGCATTGCGTCATGGGGAAACGTTATCGTAAATGGCGGAACAGTCACTTCTTCCGGCGGAACTGCCCCTGACAGCAGAGGCATAATGGGCAACCTTAACATGGACGGAAACGGAGTTGTATTCGCCTCGTCCACAGATACGGTTGTAAGAAACAATGGCATACTATTCGATGGTAACAGCGGCACCGTTTACGGCAATGTAACACTCGAAATGGATTTAACAATACCCAACGGTTACACCCTGACCGTGCCGAGCGGAACAACCATTGTAAACAACGCGGCAATTAACAACAGCGGTACAATCAATAATCTCGGTACAATCAACAATGTCGGCGGCGGCACGATTATCGGAAATCCACCCGTCGGAGACGGTGCGGTATTAGTACCAACACCCCCAACAGGCATTGCCGATATAACGTCGGCGATAACAGCAATGTTCGCATTCCTCGCTATTTCGGCGGTATTATGGGGTTTTGTACTGCGAGGAAAGCTGCGGCGGGTCAAGGCCTAACAAAAAAGCAAACAGATTTCTTGTGTCCCATCCCATGAAAATTGTGGGATGGGACATTTACATAGTTATTAGAACCGCATAGCCCGTCACCACTTGTCAGTGCATGGCATATACTACCGTATGCCTAATCTGGGGAGATGTGAGGCGATGCGACAATACCGAATTTGCGGAGGAAAACGTATTTCGGGCGAGTTGGCAATAGGGGGCGCGAAAAATGCAGTGCTACCGATTCTTGCCGCCGCGTGCCTTAACAAAAGCGAAACAACGATTCACAATTGCCCGCGAATTTCCGATGCCTTCGACACGATTAAAATTTTAGAAGGAATCGGTTTTGGCGTAGAGTTTTTGGGAAACACGCTGAAAATTCATCCCGCAAAAGAGTTAAGCCACGAAGTACCGGACGAATGTGCAACAAAAATGCGCTCATCCATTTTGTTTATGGGCGCGTTGTTGGGGCAAACGGGAAAGGTGAATTTGGCACTGCCCGGCGGATGCAACCTTGGCGAGCGAGCAATCGACCTGCACATTAAAGGGCTTGAAGCCATGGGCGCGAAAATTCATCAAGAAGGAAACAAACTTTTTTGCGAAACAGAAAAACAAGGTTTATGCGGCACAAAAATTAAGCTGGATACGGCAAGCGTTGGCGCGACAGAAAATTTACTAATCGCCGCCACAAAAGCCAAGGGCGAAACCGTAATAGAAAACGCCGCCCGCGAACCCGAAGTTGTAGACCTCGCACAGTTCCTAAAAAAAATGGGTGCGAAAATTCGCGGCGCGGGAACGGGAACAATCGCGATAAGCGGCACGGGCGGGGAGTTCAACAAAGAAATCACCCACGAGATAATCCCCGACAGAATAGTTGCGGGAACGTATCTTGTGGCGGCGGCAATGACAGGCGGATATGTGCGCCTTACAAACGTTCGCCCCTTCGACCTTGCGCCGTTCACAATGTATCTTTCGGAAATGGGATGCACCTTGCGTGCAAGCCACGACACAGTAATTCTTCACGCCCCGCAACGCTTGCGCCCCGCAGGACGGATAGTAACCAAAGTACACCCCGGTTTTCCGACAGATATGCAAGCACAGTTTGCCGCCGCGCTATCCATTGCGGAAAAGCGAAGCGAAATCACAGAAACCATTTTTGAAGGCCGAAGCAGTCACGTTCAGGAGTTGCGCAAAATGGGCGCGAACATCCATCTCACTGCCGACAAACAAACCTTCGTAATCGACGGAGTACGCCGCCTACACGGCGCAACCGTAGCCGCCCACGACCTGCGTTGCGGCGCGGCACTTATTCTTGCCGCCCTTGCCGCCGACGGCGAAACCATCGTTCAAAACGCCGAATTCGTAGAGCGCGGCTACGAATCCATCGAAAACGATTTAACCGCCCTCGGCGCGGATATTCGGCCGGAAACAATTTAGACGATTCAGTTGAAAATGGGTTCGTCCGTCGCGCCGTTTTCAACTGAAATCGCTATATAGGGGAGAAAAACTCCCCTTTTTTGTGAAAAATAAGATTGACGGTTGGTTTTTTGTGGTATACTTTACTTATAGAAATTAAATTCGGAGTGATTATCGTGGAGCAAAAAAGAATACAAAAAGCCGAAAATTTAGCAGGAGTGCGTAACGCATTTGAACCCGAACCGCTGGACGGTGAAGACCTAAACGAATTTTACTGCGACTGCACCATGGAAAGCCGCGTAGGCAACAAAAGAGTCTCACCGCTTGAAGATTTATTTGAATTGTGCAGCCGTCCGTCTGCGCAAAATGCGCACTTGCTTCTTGGGCATCGCGGGTGCGGGAAAAGTACGGAACTTAACAAACTAAAAATCCGCTTCCAAGGTGAAGGGCAACCCGTAGCGGTTATTGATTGCCAAAAAGAAATGGATGTTTTCCGCGGAAACCACTGGGACTTAATGCTTTTGATTACAGACGGACTATGCAGAATTGCCCGCGAAAACAATATTAAATTGCCGGAAGCCACGGAGAAAGCAATATACGATTTTTTGCTTAAAGAACAGATAATTGAAAGCGAACAAGAACGAGCCGCGGATTTGGGAACAGACTTTAATCTGAGTGCAGGGCTTCCGGTAATCGGCGGTATTTTCGGTGCGATTGCGCGTGTTACAGGCAGTATGAAATACAACGAATACACAAGAACTAAGGTTACAGAAACAATGCAGAAACGCGTTTCCGAATGGGTGGCATATACCAATGTAATTGCGGATTGCATCAAAAGCGGTTCCGATATGAAAGAGCCTGTTTTGATATTTGAAGCACTGGATAAGTTTGGCATGGCTAGTGAACCGGGGAAAATTTTTGAAATTTTCCGATACAGCCCGTTAGCATCCATGTCATTTCCTATTATATACACCTTTCCGATAAGTCAATTATATTCAACACAATTTGCAGACTTAGGAGGTTTATACAACCACCACACCTTGCCTATGATAAAAGTAATAAACAAAGACGGTAGCCGATATCAAGCGGGCATTGAATCAATCCGCAAAATAGTAGCTTTACGGATTGCGGACGGGTTTAATCTGTTTAGTGACGAAAAAGACGAAAACGGCGATGATGTTCTTACCGTGTTAATTATAAAAACAGGCGGTCTTTTGCGTCATTTATTTGAATGCATAGCAACTGCCGCAACACTTTCAAAACGCGGAGACAAAACACAGATAGAAATGGAAGACGCAGAACTTGCATTGCGTAAAATAAAGGACGATTTAACCCGCAGACTGCACGGAGACGACTACAGAAAACTTACCGAAATTTACAACAATGAGAAATTGAGAGAGGAAAGAAACGACAAGCCATTCATGTTGCAGATGCTCCAAGCAATAACAATCGTGGAATACAGCAACGGAAAGCATTGGCATGACGTACACCCGCTTGTTGCGGAATTTTTGGCGGATTTGGGTATGGTAACGCTTAGGGTGAAAAAATGAGCGCGCAAAGCGAAAACCCCAACGCCGAAGCCCACTGGCAAATGCGCGACATTTTAGAAACCGCAAACAGGGGCTTCTATATAATAACCGCGCCGCCGCTTATGCAGCCCGACATTGCCGCACAGTATTTAAGCTTGCCGCCAACCGCGCAAGATAAGAACATTGCCATGTATAACTACGCAGAAAACACTGCCCCCTTTAGTTTCGGTACGTTGTCTAAATGGGTGGAAGAAAACGACTCCGCAGGGGTTTATTTTTTGTTGAATATGCAATTGGCATTTCCGCTTGAAGACGAAGACGCCATGTACCAGCTTAATATGTGCCGCGATTTGCTTGCGTCACACAATAAAGTCTGGTTTTTTTTTATGAGCCGCGAATTGGAAAAACGCCTAAACCTAACCGCGCTGGATTTCTACGACTATGTACGGGTAAAAGTGCATTTTGAAGGAGAAGAACACACCGCACCACAGCTTGGCTTGCTTGACTCCTTTGATGATTCAACAGACTTTATCCCTGAAGAAACCGCAAAAGCTTTACTGACACAGTACGGCGATATGGAAAAAGAACTAATGGCTTTGCCGCTGGAAGGAACTGATGAAAACCAATTGCGTTCCGCCGCCAATACACTTACGAACATTGCTAATGTGTATGAAGAAAGTGGACAATATCAGTATGCTCTTCAGCTATATGAAAAGGTAAAATCAATTCATGAAGTTTTATTTTGTGAAGACCATCCCGAAACTGCCGCTTCATATAGCAACATTGCGGCAATGTACGATGAACTTGGAAACCATGAAAAAGCGTTAGAATTGAAATTGAAAGCTTTAATTATTACTGTAGAACATAGTGGTAAAGAAAGTGACAAAGTGGCAATGTATTACAACAACATTGCATTTTCGTATAGATACATGGGTGATAATGAAAATGCATTACGATACAATAAACAAAGCATGGAAATTCGTAAAAAGATATATGGTTATTGGCACCCGAGAACGGCTACTTCATATGCAAATATTGCATCTGTTTACAATGCTTTGTATGACCATGGGAGGGCATTGAAGTATAGCCAAAAGGCGTTGGAAATTCGCGAAAAAAAACTTGGAAACTCGCACCCATTAACAGCTTATTCATATAATGGAATAGCTCACACCTATTCAGCACTGGGCGAATATACTATTGCTCTCGAATTTTCGTTAAAAAGTTACATCGCGCTTATAAAAACATGGGGAGACGCTCACCCCAAAACAAAACTGATGAAAAAAAATCTGGAAATGGACTACACCGCCGCAGGCCACACCGCCCCATTTGAAGAGTGGCTGTCTTCGCAACTTCTGCGGGGTTAGGGCGTGTTGCCACAAACGCAAACGCCCGTCTTTTGGTCAAATTTTCGCCACTTTTCGTTGATTTTTCCTCGCTTGCCGCTGGCAAGCGTCGTCAAAACCGCCTCAAGTGACAAAAATTTTCCACAAAATCCGTGCATTTGCGTTTGTGGCAACACGCCCTAGTATTTTCTTGGTTATGTATTGTACAATTCAGCCAAATAATGTATTATGGTTTTACATAACCAAAACGCGAGGAGTGCGAGATATGCTAATCAAAAGTGACCCAAAGATTCGCGTAGCCGTCTCCGACCCTAAATTGCAGGGCAAAATCAAGATAGATTTATCAGGCATTGGCGATATTGACACGGTTTATTGGTTTATCAGGTTCAATATCCCGCTGGACGAAACTTCCGTAAACGAGAAGTCCATGGAAGTAACCGATACGGACGGCTATGTTATGCGTACGGAAATCTCGTATCGCTCCGATGATAACAGAATTGTAATTTCCCCACTGGACAGTTACGAAGAACAGCGGTATTATCTATTGAAGGTATCAAAAAAAGTATGCTCGGCTAAGGGGCAAAACCTCAAATCCGTGATAAGCATACTGTTTAAGCTGTACAAAGGGCAAATTTCGGAGTATAAAATACTAAAGAAAGATGTCCCCGTGCCACCTTCGCGCCCGCGCCCCCAAAATTACGATGAAATGCAACAAAACCGCGAGCCGAACGATTTAGACAATTACTCCCAAAATATCAAAACGCATTCCAAAATGACGGCAGACTCTGTAGGAATTAACCCTGCTGTGGGAATAATTGGGTTTGTGCTGGTTTTTGCGGGCTTCGCAATCATGAGTGTCCCGCTTATCATCACCGCTATGGTGGTTTGCGCACTTGGCGCGGCGCATATTTCTGCACAGTGGCAAAATAAAGTTTTTCGTGCTAAAATGTATTATAACAAGGGCGTTAGGCATTTTAATAAAATGCAATACCAGCCGGCAAAGGCCGCCTTTGAAAGGTCTTTGCAACTTGACCCCAAAAATGAACTTTCAAAATACGGGCTGGTACGTGTTGGGATTTATAAATAAGTTCAAAAAAATCAAAGGAAAGCTTCCGGCATACGCCGGGCTATAAATCGGAGGGATATTGATGGATTTACTTACAAGGTCAGACTTTGACGGTTTGGCGTGTGCCGTGCTTCTGCGCGAAATAGGTCTTATCGGAAAGTGGCGTTTTGTCCACCCGAAAGATTTGCAAGATGGTCATGTTCGCGTTACCGCGAATGATATCCTCGCAAACGTACCCTATGTAGCAGGTTGCGGAATGTGGTTCGACCACCATACAAGCGAATGGGAAAGAATCGGCAAACCCGAAGGCTTTGTTGGTTCGCTGAGAAAAATGGACAGTGCGGCGCGTGTAATTTACGAATATTTTAAAGACCGTTACGACCTCACAAAATTCGATGATATGCTTGAACAAGTTGACAAAGTTGACGCAGGTAAACTAACCGCCGATGATATTTTAAACCCCAAAGAATGGGTTTTGCTGGGCTTCCTTACAGACCCGCGCACGGGTCTTGGGCGTTTCCGCGACTTTAGAATAAGCAATTACAGCCTTATGGAAGAATTGATTGATATGTGCCGCACAAAACACATTTCAGAAATCCTTTCCAACCCCGACGTAAAAGAGCGCGTTGAACTTTATAACGAGCAAACCGAGCTTTTTAAAGAAATGCTTAAACGTCAAACGCAAATAAAAGGAAACGTGATTGTTACAGACCTGCGCGGCATCGAGCCTATCAATGCGGGCAATCGCTTCCTTATATACAGCCTGTACCCCGAGCAAAACATCTCTATGTGGATTGTTGACGGCAAAAATAAAGAAAACTGCTCTATCGCTTGCGGCTACAGCGTTCTCAACCGCACCGCCACAGTGGATGTCGGCTCTGTTCTTCTCGGGTACAGCGGCGGCGGTCACAAACAAGTGGGAACCTGCCAAGTGCCTTACGACAATGCCGACCGCGTAATCGGTGAGCTTGTAGAAAAATTGCAGTAAATCTAATAAAAGGAATGATATCATGCAACACATAAAAACAATTTTCCACGGAATAAGCACGGAAAAAGAGCATGGAATAGGTTGCGGCGAATGTCAAACCTCCTGCCAATCGGCTTGCAAAACCTCATGCACGGTTGCCAACCAAAGCTGCGAACAGGCAGACGTTTTGCAATCTTCACCCCTGCGTGAAAACCCGATTAACAGCCGCATAAGAAGAACCTCACGCGCAAGCGCGTAAAATAGTAAAAATGATTCACTGTTTCAGCATCAGCGGGCGAAACATGGTGCTTGACGTAAACAGCGGCGCGTTACACCATGTGGACTGCGCCGCTTTTGACGTCCTGAAAAATCTATCCGACCCCGAAAAGCTTGACACAACCCACGCACCCGAGGGAGTTCGCGAAGAAATCCGCGCATTAATTGAAGCGGGTTTGCTTTTCGCGCCCGAGAAAAAAGGCGAGGTTTTTGCGCATTTGCAAAACCGCAAACCCGTTGTGAAAGCACTGTGCCTGCATATTGCCCACGATTGCAATTTGCGTTGCGCGTATTGTTTTGCGGGGCAGGGCGACTACAGCGACAGGGGACTCATGCCGCTGGAGGTGGGCAAAAAGGCTCTTGATTTTTTGATTGAAAATTCAGGAACGCGCCGCAATCTTGAGGTCGATTTTTTCGGCGGAGAGCCGATGTTAAACTTCGATGTTGTGAAGGAAATTGTCGCCCATGGCAGAAGCCGCGAAACAGAAGCGGGAAAGAAATTCCGTTTTACGCTAACAACCAACGGCACACTTTTGTCGCCGGAAAATAACGAATACATAAACAAAAATTTCGACAATGTTGTGCTGTCGTTGGACGGGCGCAAAGATGCAAATGACCGTATGCGCAAGTTCCACGGCAGTGAAAGTGCGTCCAGCTACGAAAAAATTTTACCGAAAATTAAAGCCTTGGCAGAGTCCCGCGCGGAGCTTAATTACTATGTTCGCGGCACGTACACGCGCTACAATTTGGACTTTGCCGCAGATGTGCTTCACCTTGCGGATTTGGGATTCAAAAATATTTCTGTAGAGCCTGTTGTCGCGCCGCCCGACAAGGACTATGCCATCCGAGAAGATGATTTGCCCGCGCTTTTTGCAGAATACGAAAAACTTGCGGACGGGCTTCTCGCCCTTGAACAGGACGGGCGCGGCGTATTCTTTTTCCATTTTGAAATGGATATAACAGGCGGACCGTGCATTGCAAAACGCGTTACGGGTTGCGGGGCTGGGTCGGAATATCTTTCCGTTACGCCATCGGGCAAACTTTATCCGTGCCATCAGTTCGTTGGCGATGAAAAATTCCTTATCGGTAACCTTCACGACGGCATCCGCGAAGTTGAAGCAACCCAACACTTCGCAGACTGCCACGTTTTCACCAAACCCGAATGCGAAAAATGCTGGGCAAAATTCTACTGTAGCGGCGGCTGTTTAGCCACTGCCCATTACGCAAACAATTCCATTTTCAAACCCGACAAAATCTCTTGCGAACTTATGCGCAAGCGCATTGAGTGCGCGTTGTATATTTTTGCGGAGAGGATGGAAAACCTCGGGGCTCCGCCCCGAACCCCGGAAACTTTTGAAAAAGTTTCATCAAAACTTTAAATTTGGACTAGCGATAAACTATATCGCAATTCCAAAATCGCGCGTATGCGCGATTTTGAGTTAAAGTTTTTTGTCGAACTTTTTTTCAAAAAAGTTCGTGGGGGTTCGGGGGTGAAACCCCCGAGGTCTTAAAAAAAGAGGTGCATAAAAATAAACACAGAACTTTTTAGTGGGAAGGCTAGGGCGTATGCGGCTTCGCGGCCGGGGTATCCCGTTGCGGCGGTGGAGTATGTTTTGGGGCTTGGGTCGAAGGGTGCGGTTTTTGCGGATGTTGGTGCTGGCACGGGGATTTTCACAAGGGAGCTTGCAAAACGGGGCGCGGATGTTTTTGCGGTTGAGCCGAATGACGATATGCGGGAACAGCTTTTGCCGCTTTCGGAAGAATTTGCGAATGTGAAAATTATTTCTGCCGCGGCAGAAGAAACGACGCTGGCGGATAATAGTATTGACGTGATTACTGTTGCGCAGGCGTTGCACTGGTTTGACGCGGCGGCATTTGCACAGGAATGCCGCCGAATAGGCAAGGCGGGCGCAATCGTGGTTGCGGTCTACAATAATACGCCGGGCGGAACAAGTATTAATTTAAGCAAAGATTCAACGGTGGAGTTTTTCAAAAACCCGACCATTCGCGAATTTCCGAACCCGATTAAATACAGCCGCGAAAAATGGATAACATACATGACTTCGCATTCATACGACCCGCTTCCATCCGACCCGTTGTTTGAAGCGCACATGACGGAAGTAAATGCCGTTTTCGAGGAAGAAAACATCAACGGGTTTGTGCATCGCGAAATTGTAACCACGGTGTATCATCAAGAAGCATCCAAATTATAGGGGTCAAGGGGACTCGTCCCCTTGTGGGGGTTCGGGGGCAACGCCTCCGAGAACTTAAAAGGAGTTGTTATCATGGCAGGGCATTCAAAGTTCGCAAATATAAAGCACAGAAAAGGCAAGAATGACGCGGCGAAGGGGCGTGTTTTCACGCGGCTTGGGCGCGAGATTGCGATGGCGGTGAAGCACGGGGGGGGCGGCGACCCTACATCCAATATGAAATTGAAGGACACGATTGCAAAATGCAAGGCCGAAAATATGCCGAATGATACAATTGAGCGGAGCATAAAAAAAGCCGCCGGAGACATTGACCAAGTCAATTTTGAGGCGGCAACATATGAGGGCTACGGGCCGGGCGGCGTTGCGGTAATCGTGAATGTGCTTACCGACAACCGAAACCGTGCGGCGGCTAATGTTCGCAATGCGTTTACAAAGGGTAACGGAAATATGGGGACACCCGGTTGCGTTTCGTTTATGTTCAACGAGGTGGGGCAGATTATGGTGGAAACGGACGCGGCAGACGAAGAAGAACTAATGCTTCTAACTGCAGACGCAGGTGCAGACGATTTTATTCCGCAAGATGGCGGCTATGAAATCCTTACGTCGGCGGAAAATTTTTCTGCCGTGCGCGAAGCAATTGAAGCCGCCGAAATCCCGATGGTTTCTGCCGAAATAACCATGTTGCCCCAAACATACGCAACCCTCTCCACGCCCGAAGACCTGAAGCACATGAACAAAATGCTGGACTTGCTGGACGACGAGGACGACGTTCAAAACGTGTATCATAACTGGGAAGGATAAGAACCCGTGGTAACACCGTCCCAATCCAAATAATCCTCAATGAATTGTTTGCGCAAAAGTTTTTGCGGAATAAACTCGTTGTACTTGCCCTTTACCTGTGCGTTGTCGGGGAGGGGCAGGTCGTACATATTTATATCGGAGCGCGTTAGTTCGTGGATTTTTTCCGTTAGTTCTTCGGGCGTGCCGCCGAATTGAACTTCAATGTATGGGCTGGTCATCCACGGGATGCGGTTCAGAATTTTTGCGTGTGAAAGCGCGTAGTGCAGGGTAAAAAGCTGGCGCGTTCCAAGCCATGGGAAAACGGCGAATTTTTTGTTGGAAAGCGGCGTTACCAAGTTTGTTGAAATTCCGCTGTTGCGGGCAATGTAACGGATTTCTGCAAGGCGTTCGCGGCAACGGGGGGAAAGATACGCATACATTTCGTCACTTTCCAGCACACTGCGAATTTTTTGCGACAACACGGTATGGATGTCAATTACGCCCTCCACGTCCCAATCCACGACGGAAATTCCGGGCACGCGCTTCACAAAAATCACCTTGCTTTTTTCGTTTACATCCACGGTTTCCCAAGTCATGCCGGCAAGGGCAAAGCGTATTCCAACGGGATAAACCTTGTCCACCGTGCCTATCGTGCGGTTTTCGTCCTTCACAAGCAGATACTCGGGCGCGATAAAAACTGTGAGAAACTTGTGCGAATTTACAATTTTTTCGCCCTCGCGACCAATGATAATTCCGCCGCGTTCGGTGCGTTCCAGTTGGGAAATTTCGACTAGATGAGAAAGCAGGTCGCGGTAATCGTCCTGCGGAATGTGACGGAAAGAACCCAGCGAAAGCAACGCTTGCGCCAGTGCCGCAGGGGAAAGTTCGCCCGCGCTTTTAAGGTGCGAAAGCGTTTGGTGATACAACAAATTGTACGGAAAACGGCGAGGCGGAATAGGCTCCAACCAATGTTCCCGCGTGTACAGTTCGACTATCGCAATGGTGCGCAGAAATTCCCAGTTAATCGGCCCCAAAATGTCGGACGAGTCGATTTTTATGCTTTCAACAAATGTGAACAGCAACTGCGGAATTTGTCCGCGCCGCCCGCACCGTCCAAGGCGTTGCGCAAAACTTGCCACGTTCATTGGCGCGCCCACCTGCACCGCTTGGTCTAACGAGCCGATATCAATGCCAAGTTCCAGCGTAACCGTCGCGCCCGTTACAATTTTTTCGTCGTCGTTTTTCATTTCGTCCTCGGTTGTTTCCCGCAGAAGCGCGGAAACATTCCCGTGGTGTACGCGGTAGATATCGGGGGCTTTGTGTTTCAGCGCGATTTCCCGAAGGTTCGCGAGAATAAACTCCGTCTCTTCGCGGCTGTTTGTGAAGATGATTGTTTTTTTGTCCAGCGTTTGCTTGAACAGATATTCAAAGTGTTCGCGGTCGCCTTGGTCGCCGTAATTTGCTACGTTCGTGGTGCTTCCCGCCGCCCTCATGGATGCCCCGATTATATCCCCTGCCCCACTCTTTTGCTCTATGTCGCGCTTGTCTGCGAAGTTCACAAACCGCTCAATGTGCAAGCGAATCCGCTTTTTTCCTTCTTCCGTAACGGGCGCGGCACAGGCGCGTTCCGTCCCCGTGTTAAGCCAATTTTGCGCCAGCGATAAATCGCCCAGCGTGGCAGAAAGCCCGATTCTGCGCGGCACAACGCCCGTTAGATTTTGCATTCGCTCCAGCACACAAAGCAACTGCACCCCCCGCGCATCCCGCATAAAATAATGAACCTCGTCAATAATCACAAACCGCAAATCCGAAAACATAGAAATACACGCGCCCCGCTTGCTTGAAACCAAACTTTCCAGCGATTCGGGCGTAATTTGCAAAATGCCTTTCGGATTCTTAATAAGCTCCTGTTTTTTCGCAAGCGAAGAATCCCCGTGCCAACGAGTCACGGGGATGTTTGAGTCAAGCAAAAGTAATTCCAGCCGCTTAAACTGGTCGTTTATAAGAGCCTTCAACGGCGAAATATACAGCACCCCAACCGTGCGTGACGGCGCGTTATACAACTCCGTTAAAATAGGAAGAAACGCCGCCTCCGTTTTGCCGGACGCCGTTCCCGACGAAAGAAGCAAATTATCATCCGTGTCAAAAATCGCTTCTGCCGCGGCAATCTGAATCCCGCGGATTTCCTCCCATTTGTTCTGATAAATAAAATCCTGAACAAATGGCGCATACCGTGAAAAAACATCCATGCCTGTTTGCTACCCCATTTCGGCTAAGCGTGATGATGGCCGTGTTCATGCTCCTCTTTAGGCGGCTTTAGTCCTTCGATAACTACTCCGCTTTTCTGCGAATAATCCCACAACGCCGCCTGTACCGCTTCTTCCGCAAGCACAGAGCAATGCGCTTTTACGGCGGGAAGCCCGTCCAACGCGTCCATCACAGCCTTGTTCGTGATTTGCATAACCTCGGCAATAGTCTTGCCCTTCACCAACTCCGTAGCCATGCTGGACGTTGCAACCGCCGCGCCGCACCCAAACGTCTTAAAGCTTGCGTCCGTTACAACGTCGCCTTCTATTTTCAAAAAGACGCGCATTATATCGCCGCACTGAACATTCCCTACCGTTCCCACACCGCTTGCGGCCTCAATTTCGCCCACGTTGCGCGGATTCATAAAATGCTCCATTACTTTTTCGCTGTATTCCAATTAAAAAACTCCTCTGTGATACCTTATATAAATTCTAAGTTCTAAGTTCTCGGGCCTCTGCCCCGAACCCCGCAAACTTTTTGAAAAAAGTTTGAACAAAAACTTTAACACGTGACTAGCGATAAGCTGTATCGCGATTTCCGAATCGCGCGTATGCGCGATTCAAGTTAAAGTTTTGATGAAACTTTTTCAAAAGTTTCCGGGGGTGTGGGGGCAGAGCCCCCACGGTCTTATATTTATTGCTTTAAAAAGTCATCATAAAGCGGTGAAAGTGCGCGTAGTTTTTGGACGGCGGGGCATAGAATTTGCATGAGTTTTTCTATGTCGGCCTCGGTGTTTCCCGCGCCGAAAGAGAAGCGTAACGCGCCGTTAGCAAGTTCGTGTCCAAGGCCTAGAGACATCAAAACGTGGGACGGCTCTAATGCTCCGGAGGAGCAGGCAGAGCCTGTTGACGCGCAACAGCCTTGCATATCCAAGTGTAGAAGCAGGGCTTCGCCTTCGACAAAACGGAAAGAGAAATTTACGTTGCCGGGCAGGCGTTTGTCACCGAGCGGGCCGTTTAAAACGGTGTGCGGAATTTTCTCCGAAATCTCGCGGATAAGCCTGTCGCGCAGTGCAGAAACACGCGGCAATTCGCACGAAATTTCCTTCGCGCTAATGTCGATTGCGGCACCCATTCCTACTATTCCCGCTACGTTTTCCGTACCTGCGCGACGGTTTCGTTCCTGTGCGCCGCCTTGGAACAACGAAAAAATTGGCGTTCCCTTTTTCACATACAACGCGCCGATTCCCTTTGGCCCGCCGAATTTGTGTGCGGAAAGCGCGAGCATTTGAACGCCCAGCGTTTCAACGTCGATTGGGATATGCCCTACCGCCTGAACAGCGTCCGTATGAAGCGGGACGCCGTGACGGTTTGTAATTTCCGAAAGAGCTTCCATCGGCTGAATCGTACCAACTTCGTTGTTTGCAAACATGATGGAAACCAGCGCGGTTTCAGGGCGAATGGCGGCGTCAAGGTCTTGCGGGTTTACAAAACCTTCGCGGTCAACGGGAAGGTATGTTACTTCGCAACCCTGTTTTTCCATGTGTTTGCACACATACAAAATGCCGTGATGTTCCGTAGCCGTTGTGACTATATGTCGCCCGCGCTTAGACGCTTCAAGTGCGCCTTTAATTGCCCAGTTATCCGCCTCCGTGCCACCCGACGTGAAAAAAATTTCATTGGGCGCGGCGTTTAACACATCTGCAACAATTTGACGCGCTTCGTCAATGGCGGCACGAACCTGCCGCGCAGGTTTGTAAACGCTGGACGGATTAAAAAAATTTTCGTTCAAATACGGCAACATCGCTTCAAACACGCCGTGTTGAAGCGGAGTTGTTGCCGCATTGTCAAGATATAGCATATTATTCACCGTAAATTTTAAATGAGATGCTTTCGATAATCACGCTTGATATCGGGCGGTCTGAGGAGGTTTCCGTCGTTGCAATGCTGTCCACAATATCCAAGCCTGTTACAACGTGGCCAAAAACCGTGTGTCCGTAACCTTGCCCGTTCCATTGCCAGTCCAGCCAAGGCGTTCCGCCGTTTTCGATGAAGTGTTTAAGCCCTGCGGCGGGGTGAACATCTCTTACATATATATGCCGCCCGCCGGAAAATTCTCCCGCAACTTCGTCTTGAATATTTATAAGGTACTCGAAATCTTCGATAGAGGCGGGATGAAGCGCGTTGGCTTGCACAATATAAAACTGGCTTCCGATTGTGCGCCCGGGCCCGCTGTGCGCGGTTGCAAGTGCGCCGCGGAAGTGATGAACATTAAAACTGCGCTCCAGCCCAAGGCCGTCTTCAAAAATACTTTCGCCGGAAGTACCGCGCCCAAGGGGGCAACCGCCCTGAATCATAAAGCCGGGGATAACGCGGTGGAAAATCAACCCGTCATAAAAACCTTCACGCGCAAGCGTTTTGAAATTCTCCACCGCAAGCGGTGCTTCCTGCGGGAAGAACCGCAACGTAATATCGCCGTGATTTGTGTGCATAACTGCAAGTTCTTCACCCGCCGTAAGGGGCGAAAGCTGTAGCGGCACAGAAGGACGGCCAAGAAGAGCCTCGTAAATTGTGCCGTCAAGTGCCTGCATATTTCCGCCAATCATTGGCGCGTTAAAAACCTCTCCAACGCCGCCGCCTACAAGTTCTGCCATGTCAATACCCTCGCCTTCAAATTCTGGTGTTGCTGATGATTCCGCATTTCCGATAATGCCATCCGTGTTCGCAAGGAAGTTGATTTCCTCCGCTTGTGCCGCCGCGCTTGTGCCGCTCTCAGCCTCATCACACGCCCCAAAAACCGCAAGCGATGCCGTGAGCGCGAACACTAAAAATAATTTCTTCATAAATACATTACCTACTTTCTTTTTCGTTAGTTTTTCCCAATACTTCCAAATTATATCGCAAAAATTCAGGAAAATCAAACCATCCCGCAATATGAAAATATAAAATGGTAAACGCAAAAGGCTTCCGACAAAATCGTCGAAAGCCTTTTATTCTCAAGAGCTAACGGGGGGACTCAAACCCCCGACCATCGTTATGCTACTGTGTCCCATAATGTAGCGGGTAACATTTATCGGCACGTCTCTTATTCCGGATTTACTCTTTGGCGTTCCTATTCTTTCCGCTTTGCTTGTCCACATAGATATTGGTTTTGGAAATGAATCGCGATGTTAAGCAAGTCGCCGCATATTTTGAAATCGTGCGGTTTCATTCAAAATTCGCGGCCGAATACCAAGGAGAATAAAAAACTGCGCGCAAATGAACGCGTATTCATCTTTTTGCGGTAGCAACCACCACAACCGATTTCCGCGTGTTTCGGTAATTACGCCGAGTTCTTCACGGGCGCGACGTAGAGTTTCTTCCTTTACACACTGCTCTGCGGTGGCGTTTACCACATCATTTTTATCCATAGGGGTATTTGTTAGAGTGTTCAGCAAAAATTGTTTTGCCTTATCTCTTGGCCGAATTTTTGGCATGAACGACCCGTAGCCATTATCACCGTTTGACTTGCCGATATTAAGCAACTCGTCGGCGGTTACATCGTACTCGCCAAGCCAATCAAGATTTACGATATTTTCATCGTTAGTAACACCGCTCAACTCAAGAACCGGATGGCTTTTTAACAGGAAGTAATATATCCGTGCACCCCTAACTAAAAAATCGCGCAATTCGCGCGGTTTTTTGATTGCGATTCAGCGGTTATCGCTAGTCCAAATTTAAAGTTTTTGTTCAAACTTTTTTCAAAAAGTTTGCGGGGTTCGGGGCAGAGCCCCGAGGTTTGTTCTTTAAAATTTATTTCGCATTAGCCAGCATAAGCCGTAAGCGGTTTTCTTGGTTGATTAGGCTTGAGCCGGGGTCGTAGTCCAGGGCTACTATGTTTGCAGAGGGGAAGTTGTCTTTTATTTTGCGGCTCATGCCCTTTGCTACTATGTGGTTGGGCAGGCACCCGAAGGGCTGAACGGCTACGATGTTGTTTATGCCGTTGTGGATTAGTTCAAGCATTTCGGCGGTAAGAAGCCAGCCCTCGCCCATTTTAACGCCGTGGTCTAAGTAGCCGTCACACATTTTTATGGTGTGGGTGAATTCGTGATGGGCGTCGAAGTTGCCGTTCTTTTTGATGGCGTTAATCATTTCGCGTTGCTTGCGCAGGAAGAAAAACATTACAAGCCGCAGAATTATTTTTCGCTTTAACGAGCCGCCGTAAAGTTTTGTTTCGTGAAGCATACTGTAGAATCGGTACATGGCGAATTCCATCATGCCCGAGTTGATTACCTCAACGCCTTGGTTTACAAGATACTCTTCCAGCCCGTTGTTGCCAAGCGGCGAATACTTAATGTAAATCTCGCCGACAATGCCGACCTTCATTTTCTTGCGAGAAGTGTCCCGCGCCACCAGCGAAAAATCGCGCAGGATATCGCGGAAATTCGCGCCTGTCTTCATAAATTTCGCGCCGCTCATTTGCGAAATAAGCCGCGAAACCCAATCGTCTACCACGGCTTGCGAACTGCCCTTGTCAATCTCATATGGAACGCACTGGTTATGCACCCTCATTAAAATATCGCCGTACAGCAAACTTAAAATTATGTTAAGCAAGTCCCGCTTATTCAAATCTATTCCGCCCGTGCTGTCGGGGTTGGACACGTTAAACGATGCAATTGGCACATGACCAAAACCATTCTTGTACAACGCCTTGCGCAACAGACTCAAATAATTTGACGCACGGCAACCGCCGCCTGTTTGCGTAATAAAAACCGCCGTTTTATCCAAATCATATTCGCCGCTTTTCAGCGCGTCAATCAACTGCCCGATAATCAGCAACGCAGGATAGCACATATCATTATGCACATTCCGCAAGCCTTCTTCCGCAATCTCCTTATGGGACGTTTTCAGCAATGCCGTTTTATATCCCGCATTCCGTATCGCACCCTCAACCAACTCAAAGTGAATGGGCAGCATCATCGGCACAAGAAGCGTGTGCGTTTCCTTCATCTCCGGCGTAAATTTAACTATCGGCAAATTGTGCAAATTTTTCAGCTCCATTCTCGAAAACTTCTGTGCCTGATAGGTCGTTTGTTTCGCGGGTATTACTCCCCTTCTCCGATATTATGCATGAATTTAAATGAATTATCAATGAGTTACATATACGCCGCAAATTTTACCATGTGCGGAAAAAGCAATCAACAGCGGAGATTTCTACCTTTACAGGATTGCACAAGAATGTTAAAGTTCTGAGTGGCGGACTTCAAAAAGAAGGCGATTATTGATGGATGAAATTATAAGAACATTACGTGAGCGAGAAAATTTTGTTGTCGGGGGACATATCGGCCCTGACGGGGATACGATTGGTTCGTGTTTCGCGCTGGCGAATGCGCTTCATAAGATTGGGAAAAAGGTGCAAGTGGTGTTGGAGCCTTTTGCGCGCAAGTATACGATTATACCGGGGCGAGAGTTTTTGTTTTCGGGTGATTTGGATACGCTTGCGCCCGATGTTTTTGTTGCGATTGACTGTGCGGATGTAGACAGGCTTGGTGCGGCGCGTTCGGTTTTTGACAGGGCGGATGTTACAATTTGCATAGACCATCACGAGACTAACCCCGGTTTTGCAACGTACAATTATATTGAAGCGGAAGCGTCTTCCGCAAGTGAGATGACACTGCGCGTTATTGACGGTATAACCGAACCCACGCCCGAAATTGCGGCGGCGGTGTATGCGGGAATGGTGTCTGACACGGGCGGTTTCAGGCACAATGCCACGGCAAAGTCTACGATGGAGACTGCGGCGCGGCTTATGGAAATGATACCGTTTACGGAAATTTATAACGAGCTTATTCACATACACCGTTTTCAGGCGGGCAAGGCGTTGGGGCTCGCGCTTATGAACAGCAACCGCACGGAAGACAAAAAAATTGTGTTTACGTTTATGACGCGGGAACTGTTAAAAAGTATAGATGCGAACCACTCCGATCTTGACGGCGTGGTGGAATATATGATGGGAACACGCGATGCCTTGGTGTCGTTTTTTGTGTACGAAAAAGGCGTAACCAACAGCGACACGGTTAAGGTAAGCTTGCGCTCTAAAGGGCCGAATGTGGGGCGTGTGGCTATGCGTCTTGGCGGCGGCGGGCATGGTTTGGCGGCGGGTGCAACCGTTGCGGATTCTGTTGAAAACACCTTGAAACGCGCACTTTTGCTGGCGCAAGAAGAAGTGAAAAATTTTGAGGGCGAGCAAATTATAGCGGAGGTGAAGCCTGCGGGACACACGGGTGTAATAAATATCCGCAAGGAGAAGGGCTACACCTCTCACGATGTTGTGGCGGTGGTGCGAAAAGCCGTGCAAGCAAAAACAGGGCATACGGGAACGCTGGATCCGGACGCAACGGGGGTTTTGCCCGTCTGCGTGGGGCGTACCACGAAGCTTGCGGAATATTTCGCCGCTTCAGACAAAACTTATATCGCGGAAATTGTAACGGGAATTACAACCGACACAGGCGATATCACGGGCGAAGTTCTGACGCGCAGCGATATGGCGGTGGACTATGAAAAACTGAAAGCCGTTGCGGAGTCTTTTCGATTTAAAGAACGCGGCGAGTATTTACAGACGCCGCCAATGTATTCCGCCGTGAAAATTGACGGGCAAAAATTATACGAACTTGCGCGAAAGGGCAAGACAGTGGAACGCCAACCGCGTCCCGTAAAAATTCTTGATTTGCAGATGCAACCGCCCCGCGAGGACGGAAAAATTTTCATGGAAGTGACTTGTTCCAAGGGGACTTACATTCGCAGTTTGTGCATGGATATCGGTGACATTTTAGGTTGCGGCGCGGTAATGGGCGAGCTGGAACGCACAAGAAGCGGGATGTTCTCCATAGAAAATTCGTACACGCTGGAGGAAGTAAAACACGCGGCAGAAAACGAAACGCTTTGCGATTTGCTTCTGCCTGTCACGCAGGTTTTGCCGTTCCCAATCGCCCACGTAACAACGGAGGGGCTTGCCCGCGCCCTAAACGGCAATGCATTGCCCGTAGAATGCGTGATTTCGGAAACCCCAATTGAAGCGGGTGCGAAATGCTGGCTTTACACCAAAACAGAAAACAGCCGCTTGATAGGCCTGTTCCTGCGCAACAAAAACAACTATCGCGCAGAAGTGATGTTCTGATGGTCGCGCCGTTTGAAAACTGCGTTTTGACCATTGGAAAATTTGAGGGCGTTCATCTTGGGCATCGCGCTTTAATTTGCGAGGTTGTGAACCGCGCCCGTGAGTTGGGCGTGCCGTCCGTAGTTGCCGCTTTCGACCCGCACCCATTCACGCTTTTGCGCGACCCCTCCTACAAGCCCATTTTCACCCTCCCCGAACGCGTCAAACTAATCCGCGCCTTGGGCATAGACCACATCGTCACCTTCAATTTCGACCACGCCCTTGCCGCCATGCCCGCCCACGATTTCTGCAACAAAATCGCCGCCGACCTACACCCCCGCGAAATAATCGTTGGCGAAAACTACCGCTTCGGCAACAGCCGCGGCGGCTCAATCGAAACTTTGCGCGGCATTGCTGAGGTTAATATTTTTCAACAAAAGACCTTGGGGGCGTTGCCCCCAACCCCCCACAAGCCTTTAAAAAGGCTTGACCCAAACTTTGAAACGGAGATTATTAGCACATCGCGGGTGCGGGAGTTTTTGGAAGTTGGAGATTTTGCGCAGGCGGAGGAATTATTGGGCTTTCCGTTTTTTGTGTCGGGGGTGGTTACTAAGGGCAAGCAGCTTGGGCGGGTTTTGGGTTTCCCCACGCTTAACCTGTACCCTGACGGGGATAAATTTCTGCCGCAAAACGGCGTTTACGAAACCCGCACAACCATCAACGGCGTTTCTATGGTTGGCATCACAAACATAGGCTTGCGCCCCACCGTCTCATGCCCCATCGAAACGCAAATTTCTGTCGAAACCCACATACCATCCCTAATCGCCGCACCCAACGAAATGTACGACAAGCACATTCAAGTAGAATTCACGCGCTTCATGCGCCCCGAATGCAAATTCAACAGCGCGGAAGAATTATCTGCACAAATAAAAAAAGACCTCGGGGGACTCCGTCCCCCAATCCCCCTGCAAGGGGACAAGTCCCCTTGACCCCTAAATAAAACCGCGCATACGCGCGGTTTTGGAACTGCGATACCGCTAATCCATATTAAAGTTTGGGTCAACCCTTTTCAAAGGGTTGCAGGGGTTCGGGGACGGAGTCCCCGAGAACTTACCAGCAAAGGAGATATGCAACATGAGAAAAGTTACAGACGCATTTAATTTTTATCAGGGCAATTGCCCGAGGGAACTGGCGGATACATTTGGCAGTCCGTTGTATGTATACAATGAGAGGATTTTTCGGCAAAGATGTGCCGAAATGGTGGGGCTAAGTAAGTACCCAAAGTTTGCGGTAAATTATGCGATTAAGGCCAATACGAATTTGACGCTTTTGAAGATTGCGCGGGAAGAGGGATGCAGGGCGGATATCTCCAGCGCGGGCGAAGTTGTTGCGGCAATGGCGGCGGGCTTTAAGGCTGACGAGATGCTGTTTGTTGTAAATAATGTCTCCGAAAAGGAGCTTTCGTATGCGGTGGAGAAGGGCATTACGGTAAGTGTGGATTCGCTTTCCATGCTGGACAAACTGGGCAGAATCAACCGCGGCGGCAGAATCGCATTGCGTTTTAATCCGGGCGTGGGCGGCGGTCATCATGAGAAGGTTGTGACGGGCGGCGACGGTACAAAGTTTGGCATTATGCCCGCGTATATTCCGCACGTACGGGAACTTCTGGAAAAATATGATTTGAAATTGATTGGCATAAACCATCATATCGGCTCGCAAAATTGGGGCGATTTGTATTTGGAAGGCGTTGGCTCTTTGTTGGAACTTGCGCGTCAATTTGACAGTCTTGAGTTTATCGACCTTGGCGGCGGTTTTGCCATTCCGTATCACAAACAGGACGGCGAAAAGCCGCTGGATTTGAAAGCCGTTGGCGAAAAACTGGACGCGCATTTATTTGATTTCGCAAAAAGCTATGGCAAAGAAATTACGTTTTTGATTGAACCGGGCAGATATCTTGCGGCAGAATGCGGCGTTTTATTGGGAACGGTTCACGCTACAAAAACGAACGGCGCGACCCATTACGCGGGTACAGATTTGGGCTTTTCTGTGATTAAACGCCCGACCCTGTACGATTCGCACCACGATATCGAAGTTTACCGCGCCGCTTCAGAGCCGCCGCTTGATTTCGCAAACCCGCAAACGATTAATGTCGTGGGCAACCAGTGCGAATCCGGAGATTATATCGCCCGCAACCGCGAACTTCCGCCGCTTTACGAAGGTGATGTTCTTGGCGTGTTAGACGCAGGCGCGTATGGATTCTCCATGGCGTGCCAGTACAATCATCGCCCGCGTCCTGCGGAGGTTCTAATCCAAACCGACAACACGCCACGAATTATCCGCCGCCGCGAAACTTTTGAGGACATACTTGTGACAATGAAGGAGTTATAACTCCTTCTCCGCGATAAGCATAAAGTGCGGATACCATAATTTTGGAATGGCGTTGATTTCCACGCTGAACCCCGCGAGTTTTAAAATGGATTCAATTTCGTCGGGGTACACGTTTTCGTAGTTGGAAGCGTTGATAATTTTGTCGTGCATTTTACTGCAAAAATTGCCGAATTTTTTGTTGGAGTCTATATCTTTGATTAGGACGACATCAAACAATTCGGCAATTTTTGGTAGAACTTCCTGCCAAAATTCGGGCTGTAAGTGGTGGATTACATCGCAAAGGAAAATTGCGTTGCGCTTGCTTTTGTCCACCTGCGACAGCGCGTCAAGAATATCCGTGTGTAAAGAAATATCGGGGTTTTCGTTTTTCGGCAAATGCCCCGTATAGGATATGTCTGCCGCAAAAACCTTCATGCCAAGTTCTTTGGCAAAGTATTCGCTCCAAAAAAGCGTACCCGCGCCAAAGTCTACAATGTATGAAATTCCGTGTGTCGCCATTGCGGGCGCGATTGCCGTTTTCATTTCGTCAACGGGAAGCACAACTTTTCGTCCGTGATATTTTAGAAAATTGTACAGCTTTTTGCCCGAACACGCCCGCAAAATTCCGACCAGCCCAACCGCCGCCAAAATTGAAAATTGCGGATACAATAAGAGTCGATACCGCGCCTGCACAACGCCTAAAAGTAGCACAAGCGTGTAGCCAATCACGGTTGTAAGCAAGAAAACAAACACGGCGCGGTTCTTTTTATCGAATGTAGCAAACGCCGTACCCGCCGCAGTTAAAAACATGATTACGAAAATAAAAAGCGTGAACCCAATCCAAAGCAACCACGCCAAAACGCGGCTAACGCTTGCGGAATGTTCCTCGTAGTAGCTGTTGATTGCCCAGCCCAAAACGCCCTCATCTCCGAAAGTGGCGCGGGCTTTTTGATGCAAAATGCTCGGCAAAACAGGCCGCACATCGTTGAACATTTCGCGGGCATAGCGCGACATTTCTTCCATCACGATAATCTGATTGTTGTCGTGTTCTTCCATCAAACGGTCGAATTTTTCAAATACAGGGTCTAGCGTGAAGTTGCCCGCCCCGTCCGTTGACCACGCAAATGCCATGTACATTCCCGTAGAATTTACGGTTTGCACACGGAAAATATCGTATATTTCTATCCGCACAACCGCGTGGCCGGAGGCGTATACCGCAAGAAAAACGGCGGAAAAAACCGCCCATCTAACGAACTTTTCACGTAAGTTTGCCCGCCATTCCCGTTCGGCAATAAGCATGAAAATTTCCACACAGAAAAACGCGATTAAAAACATTATGCCAATCGGCTTGAAAAAATCCGTGAACGCCGCAAAAACCGCCGCCATACAAAGAAGCCATATCTTTTCTTTTTCGCTCCGATACTGCCCTGTATAAAATCGCGAAATCGCATAAAACATACATAGAAACAGGAACATAAAAATCGGGTCGGGCGAGGTTATATTTGCCCACACAATCAAATTTGGGTTGAAAATAAAAAACGCGGTTGCGCAAAATGCAACAGCAAAAGAAGCAAAACGCTTCACCGTAGCATAAAGCAAAACCGCAGAAAAAATATACAAAATGTAATTCAGAAAAATCATGTTGCGCACTTGCGCACCAAAAATATCATACACAAACCGCGTCACCGCAAAATACGGAAACCATCCCGGAAAACGCGAATAATAAAGCTGATACCAGTTAAGTTCTGCCCAGTCGCCCCCCGTAAGAAACAGCCCGTACTGCGCCAAATACATATAAACCTCGTGCGCCCTGCCGAAGTCTTGCATCTGTGCAGTCATAAAAATCTGCCGCGAAAAAATGCGCAAAAACAGCCCAATCAGAACAATAGCCGCAACATAAACCCATTGCACAATTGCCGCATCTTCCTCCGCTTTCAGCGCGAAAAAACCGCCCAATATCGCCGCCAAAAAGTACAGCCCCAAAAAACTGCCCGCAATAAGCCCCGACGCCCCAACCCCGCTTATAAGGCTAAAACTCGAAAACGCCAAAATCCAAAGAAAATTTATAACACAAAATAAAATATACAGCCGCGGTACGGATTTCATGTGACACTTCCTTCCAAATCCAGTTTATCACTGTTTCGGACTTGTTTCAATAAAATGTCACCGAATGACTCCATGTCCCATACAAATATAGTACAAGAAAGGTGTGAGATTAATGAACGAAACAAAAATAGTAGAACCAATGTGGGCGGGCGTGGAAGTGTTGGCGGCGACAATTTGGCCGCCGTACCCCGGCGTGGTTTTGCGACGCGGAATGCAAGGCCCAAGCATCAGGCAGGTACAGGAACGCTTAAACGAATTGGGCGCAACCCCGCGGCTTGCTACCGATGGCATATTTGGCGTACTAACGGAAGCGGCGGTTATGGCTTTCCAGCGCACACGCGACTTGAATCCTGACGGCGTAGTCGGCCCGCTTACTTGGAATGCGTTATTTTCGACCCAACCCGTCACCCCACCCGCGCCCCCTGCGCCGCAACCTGTTTGGCCGCCGTATCCCGGCGTGGTTTTGCGACGCGGAATGCAAGGCCCAAGCATCAGGCAGGTACAGGAACGCTTAAACGAACTGGGCGCGACCCCGCGTCTTGCTACCGACGGCATATTTGGCGCACTAACAAGTGGGGTATGGTAACGATACTTTCCCGAAAGACATCAAAATTTTAAAAACGGTGGTCGGATAAATTGGGTAAAGTTTGAAGAAAATATATGCAAAGAATAAAATAGTAGCACAGGATTATATTGCACCTGCGCTACTATGACTCCTCACCATCAATGGCTTACAATTACATTTAAGACTTGTAACCACTTCCTGACAGCGGGATATTTGACAAAAAAGATTTCATATCCTCCGCTTCTTTAATTTTACGCTGAATATCGTCAACATCGAAATTGTTGAGCAAATCCTTGTGGTTTTCGATTAAACGAAGCCACTCATCTTCCATCGCATCAGCCGCAGTATTGAACGCAGTTGTTGTGTCCTCTAGCCAAAACTTACTGATAAAACCTTCATACTGCTTGAGGGCATTGGATTTATCGTATTCCTTGACTAGCTTTTTTGCAACACTTTTTTGCCATCCACCAGACAAAATTCCGAAAAATATGCCTGTTACCAAAATTGCCGCAACAATAAATAATGTAATCGGTCCACCAATTGCCGCGACAAAAGGCATGACAGCGGCTGTTCCACCAAGGCTAATACCTATTGCAGAGAGAAGGCTAACTCCTTTTGCAACAATAATGTAGCCAGCTAAATTGCCAAGAGTAGATGCCCATAAAGCCAATCCACCGAAACCAGCGCATTATTGCGTCCGAGGCGGCTTAGGTCTTTGCACAACATAATCCCAATTTTACCATCTTCCATGTCGGCAATCATTCGTTTGAACGAAGGTCTCTCAAATGTAGTCCCTGAGATTCCATCATCTATTGGCATACCCTTATTGATACAATGTAACGATTGCCTCGGCGCGAAAATGCAAAAAATTAAGGACTGGCAGGGCAATCGTTAAAATGTTTATTCAATCATTGCCTAATATCTATAATATCTAACACCCAATTGTTGTAACAGCCCAACCCTGTCGTGAATGTGCGGATGGGTAGAGTATAGAGCTTTCAGAAAGGACTTTTGTGGTTCACTTCCACCAATAGCGTCCAACCCCTGCGCCAGTTGAAGCCCATACCCTAATTCATGTGCATATCTATCTGCATCAAATTCATTCTGCCTACTTGACCACATTAAAAACATCAAGCAAAATTTTGTCCATAACCAAATAGAAACAGCAAAAAACATTCCGAATAAAGCCGAAGCCCAAGAGCGATTCCGCCATCCAAACATTAAAGAAGATGCGGCTATTATAACCGCTATAAGTTTTGATATCAAAATAAAAGCGGAAACAATGATATTTCCGCCGCCTATTAACAATTGAATTTCTGTGTGCCGATGCGCCAAATGACCTACTTCATGAGCAAGTATCCCACAAATCACATCATCCGGCAGTTTGAATAATCCTTCTGTTACACAAATTGTCCTTCGACCTATTGCATAGGCATTTGGCTCTGGTTGGTATATTACCTTCAAGACAATTTTATCGGTTAGTCGAGGCGTTTTCTTTTTTGCTTTATTATATACTATTTCCAGCAATGGTATCATTCGGATTTTCATATCAACCCGTGTCATTTTTCTTGCGCCAGCCATAAGGCAAAGCATCCATTCGCCAAAAGGGGAAAATGCAAGTAGTATGGAAATGCCGTAAATTATTAATATTCCTTGAATTGAATGTACTCCTGCGGCAAATAAAAAGCCAGCTATAACAAAGGCATTAAAGCAAAAAAACATGATTGTGCCAATAGTTGAGCGTTTAAAGATATTTTTTACAATGTCTAACATTGGAGTGCCGCACCTTCCTCTCGCCAATAATTTATGATTTAGAAGAAATCAACGATTTGTCGCACCACCCCCCCAAACACTCTGACCGCCTTCATGTGGGCAAGTGCTGTGAATGGAGGTTGGTAAAAGTTGCATTCGTCCAGCTTGCACATCGTGATGCCATGTATAACCCGGAATTTGATTTTGACCGCTTGCAATCGCAGACAGTTGTTCATCGTCAAAATACGAAACTAAATCGGGATTCTCTCTTAGATACTCCCGCAATTCCAAAGTACAATCTGTAAATTGGTAATCATTGTTTCTATAATAAAGCTGGCTGTTTAGTCGGGATTCGTAAACTTGGAAAGGCGTAAAATCAGCATACTGATGATTCGGTTTTTTGCGCCAACTCTTCGATTTTCTTCGTGCGAGTTTTAACGTAATATTTGTCAGCACTTGCTAACGAGGCATCAAGAGTTAAAACTTCTTGATATATCTTGTCAGCATTTTCTTTCAGCGATAAAGCCTTTTTCTTCGTGCCACCAGCGGTTACATCTCGTTCTTTTGCCGCTTGTGACATGAAATTATTGCACTGTTCTTCCAATCGCGCTTTTGAGCCTTTATAATTATTCCAAAGCTGGGCAATTTTTTGGTCGGACTGCTCCGCAAAGGAGTTAATATCACCTATGATTCCCAAGATGGCTTGATATGTTATTTGAGCCATTTACGCCACTCCTTTGCTAATTACGGGTTGTTTTTTTCATATTTACATTTATCCCCACATTTTTTTGAGAATCCAACTTTAAGTGATGTGGTTACTTGCAAGGGATAACTGAAAATTTCTACCATTTCACCGCCAATTTTCGGGTCGCTTGTATTGCACACAAGTGTATATTGTGTAAGGTTATTGAGTAAGCGTGGAACATACCCTTCGTTGCCAATATTCAAAATGTCGAGTATCAGCTTAATGCCAATGGAAGTAGCAAAACTTATGTCTACAGATATACCCGGCTCAAATTTCAATCCTTCAGTTTCCTCTTGATTTGAGTAAACATGATGGTTTGCTTCTGCACGAGCAATGGTCTTTGAGGTATCGGGTATAGCGGTCGTACACATCGTTCAAAGCTATTGTCAGATATTGGTTGTTGTTCTCGAAGCAGTAGTCAGTTCCCAACTTCAACCGCATTCTGGACATGATTTCAAAGGTGTTCTCAACGATACCATTGTTATGCAAATTGTCATCTAACAAGTATTGTCGCACAGAGTTGTCGAGATGTTTGGCGCATTCTTCATTGTCGTAGGGGAATACATCGGTGAAGGATACCCCAAGAGAAGTGCATAACCGCCCGATTAAACATATCCCTGCATACATAGCACACAAGTTAGATTTTATGCGGCTTGCATGGTCATCGGAAAAGAATTCTTCGCCTTCATTATGCCATTGTGCGACATCCTGTTTTGTCGCTTGCAGGGCTGTATCCAATATCGAGCGTCCGAAAGAACGTACAAGTTTTTCATTGGCGCGTATCCAGTTAAAGGATGCCTTGCTGTTTTCATTCTTTAGGTCACGTTTGCTGAATAGTAATTCGATGGAGCGTTCTCGGATTGCGCTTTCATCTGCGGATTCTTCCCCTGCCACCGCAATCGGTGCGATTAAATCATACGGCACAGCACTCTGGTCGGGCTTCCCTCGCGTTCCTTTTGTTGCATCGTAAACTGTACGAAAGTTGTTGTACATCATATTGAGGTGTGTCGTTGGTAACTTGCTGGGTTTAAATTCTTCTAACAACAGTGGAATAATATTGGATGAATTTAATTCCCTCAACATTGTAAACCTTGTCACTTCCGAAGATGCATAAATGCTTGTTTGCCCTACAATCGGACGAATTATCTTTTCGAGGCTGTTGCTTTTGCCGCCGCCGCGTTCGCCAACCAAGAACAGATGCGGAAACTTTATGTCGGCTCTTTTGAGGTGAGGTTTGATAAAACACCCGGCAACCCATGCCAGTATTGGCACTGTTCTTGTTGGCTCGTTGTAGGACATGATATGTTTTCCAAGAGCCAACAATCCTTCTTTGTCTATCAGCGGCGCGGACATAATATTGCTTTCGATAGCCTTGCAGTTTTCCAATTGGACTATGCTGTCATCGGGTTTGCCACCAACACCAAATGCGCCGTTGGTGTCCACAAATACAAGTGTCTCGCCATTGTTGCGCGGATAGATGCCCATTGCCTTTGCGCCGCGCTTTTTTATCCATTCCAATTTGGTGTATATAAAAGTTCTGAAATGGTCAAGGTCACCACTGCCGCCATAGAATGTTAATGCGAAGGTCTTTTTGCCGATGGCGGCTTTGAATGTTCGTACATCCGACATTGTGGCTGATTCCAAGTGCATTTTGAAACTTTCGCCTTCGTTTGTTATAAAATTTGCGGATATTTGCGCTCCGTCATCATATGTTAACATTTCGATGGGTTCAATGATGAAGTTGGTTATTGCATAAATTTTATCACCTTTGTTGCGATAATAACAGCCGTTCTGTTGGAATATTTCTGATACTACTTCGTACACTTCGGAATTTTCATCATCGGGATTAAATGGGTTTGCCGGGTTTTTCGGCTTATTCCTTCGTGGAGGTTTGTAAGTTTTCTTGGTATTGGCACAGGCATTTGTTATCGTTTTCGCTCCGTAGGTAGTGCCATCCCCGAAATGGGGAGTGTTCCATTTATCTCGAATTAAGCCGGAAGTGCGAAAAATGCGGTCAATTTGCCCCTCGTTGCGACCAGACCAGAATGCCAGTTTACAACACAGGGCATAGTCTGCCTCGGATTGGGATTTGAATTTACCCTGCCATTCCCCTCGGTACAGCTTGGCGAAATCTTCTCCATCTCTGGACGCGCTGGCAAGTTTTATTAATTCATCGTCTGTCAAAGCAGAAGCCACTGCCTTTGATACATACGCCGCTTCATAGGTGTTCTGCCGTGTAAGAGCCAGTTTATATGCATAATCAACGATGCCATTATCTTCGGCAATTATATCTTCACAGTCATGCCATCTATTCCCCGACATTGTAAAATATCTGCTTGTGGCATAGACTTCTAAGCCAATATCATTATTTCTTCTGCCAGCCCCGGAAAGTTTACCATGCACAAGCATATGCAATCCTGTTCCAGTCGGGCTTTTTTCGATGAAGGTTTTTGGGGCTTTGCTGAGTATATCCTTGGCTAAGTCGTTGATTTCGCCCCCTGCGGAAATGCAATCATCAATGTCTATTGCAACAATCCCGATTTCAGTTGTGAACACAAAGCCGATGCCATCATAAGCATATTTTTGTTTCCCTTGCACCGCCTCTTCAAAAGACACCCAAGTCGAAGGATTGTTTACATACGCTTTTTTCGCGGTGAGAGGAGAGTATGGTACTTTCTTGTCCTTGCCACCATTTGGATTTGGCTCATATCGCCAGTTCATCCAATGCCGCAATTCCAACATTTCTTTCGGGAATAGATTTCTGTCCATATGCATCCACTCCATATTTTATTACTTCATGGATATGCAATGGCAGATTGTCCGTATGTGTGCCGTGTACCGCAGAAAAAATTTACATTACAAAATATTTTGCCATTCCCTGCGATTGTAGAGAATACGAAATACATACACTTCGCTTTTCTCATCATTAATGATGTAGAAAGCGTTGTAACTTTCCACGGGCATCAGCCGAACACCCATTGATGCAAAAGGCTCTTCACGCACCAATGGGAAACGATAGGGCATCTCATCTAACGACAACACTTGGTCTTTTATTGACCAGTAAACACGTTCTGCTGATTCCGGGGCTTTCAAGACATCGGTGATATAGTCAAGGATGCCGTATAAATCCAGCGTGGCAGTTGTTTCTATAATGACATCGTATTTTTTACTTTCTTCCATCGAAACCATACTCCTTTTCGATGTCAGCAAAAACATCACGCGCTGGACGACCGCCCTCAGCTCTCATGGCAGAAAGACCCTCATTGAGCAATCTGTGGAGTTCTCGTCTGCCGGATAATTCTTCATAAGCGTTATTAGAAAGCACCACCAAATCGCCTGTGCCGTTTTTTGTAATGTAAACAGGCTCGTTATAAGTATTGCAAAAACTGGAGATTTCATTGTACTTATTACGCAAGTCTGAGCTTGGAAGTATTTTTGCCATTAGCCTCACCTCAAATTTAACATACGCATATTATATCAAAATATTGATATTCGGTCAAGGACGTTTTTTCCATTGCAGCGAATGAAACGAGTGTGGAGTAATATGTACAAACCTTATTGGAATAGCCTATTCCAAGGTGATGATGGATGACTTTAATACAAAAAAACATCACAAAGGATATGCGTGAGGTTGGGAAAAGCTACGCTGAAATCGCTGATTGGCTGGGATTGTCAAAGAACACAATTAAATCCTACTGCCAAAGAAACAACCTTCACCAAATAAGAAAGTCAAGTGCGAATTGCACATATTGCAAACAATGCGGACAAGAAATGGAGATAATCGCTGAAAGGAAATTAAAAAAATTCTGTTCCGATAAATGTCGCATGGCTTGGTGGGTAGCAAATCCAAATCAACTCAACCGCAAAGCTACATATAATTTTATCTGCGCGTTTTGCGGTGCGGATTTTACTGCATATGGCAACCAAAGCCGCAAATTCTGCGGTCACGCTTGCTATATCGCCAGCCGCTTTGGGAAAGGGGCTGTGGCGCAATGAATCGAGAGGATTTTCGCCGTGAGCGGCTATACCAAGCCAGCATCGCTGTTGCACGAACGATGCACAAAAATGGCTTAATAACCGAAGATGAGCTTTGTCAGATTGATACAATTTTTATTGAAAAATACCGACCATTATTAGGCGGTTTAAAGGTGGGTATCCAGCAGAAAACCCTTGATTTTTCGGGCATTCTGAGTGATTAATGAAAGCTAAGAAAGGAGGGCTTTCATGCGAAAAATCCATAAAATCGAAACCGCAACACTCAAACTTCCAACCAGAAAACGGGTAGCGGCTTATGCACGAATTTCTGTTGAACGCGGTCGCACACTTGACTCGCTTTCTGCCCAAGTCAGCTACTACAGCGATTATATCCAAAAGCACAATAGCTGGGAATATGTCGGTGTATATGCGGACAGCGGTGAAACAGGAACAAGTGCCAAAAGGGATGAATTTCAGCGGCTAATCGCAGATTGCGAATCCGGGAAAATTGATATTGTTCTAACAAAGTCCATTTCACGCTTTGCCCGGAATACCGTCATTCTTTTGGATACGGTTCGCAAACTGAATGAAATCGGTGTCGAGGTGCGCTTCGAACGCGAGGGTATTAGTTCTGCATCTGCCGAAGGTGAATTGATGTTGAGTATTTTGGCATCTTTCGCACAGGAAGAAAGTAGAAATACCAGCGAAAACATAAAATGGGCAATTAGGAGCGGTTTCCAAAAGGGCAAGCAAAGTTCAACACAAATTTATGGTTATCGCTGGGATGGCGCGAATTTTGTGCCGCAAGAAGATGAAGCGGAGATTGTGCGTTTCATTTTTAATGAGTACCTTGCCGGAAACTCCCCACACATAATCGCCGCAAATCTTAATAAAATGGGCATAAAAGCAATGTTTGGAGGCAAATTTTATCAACGAACAATAATCGGCATACTCGAAAATGAGAAATATATTGGTACAGTCATCATGCAAAAAACCTTTATCGCAGACCACATCACGAAAGAAAAACGAAAAAATAATGGTGAGCTTCCGCGCCACATTATCGAAAACGCACACCCTGCCATAATTGACCGCAATATTTTCGATAAAGTTCAAGAGCGGATTAAAGCGCGGAAAATTGCGGTAGAAAGAACAGCTTTTACAGGAAAAATACGCTGTGAGATTTGTGGTGTAGGTTTCCAACGCACTACTGATATCTATAAAGGTAAAAAGACAAAGTATATGCAATGCGGCAATAGAAAACATGGTAAACCTTACGAATGTGACACAAGGCAAATTCCCGAAAAAGTCCTCGAAGCTGTAACTGCCGAGGTGCTGGAGCTTGCCGAATTTGATGCAGATGTTTTTCTTGCAAAAATTAAGCAAATAATTGTGCCATCGAAAAATATACTTGTTTTCCATTTCAAAAACGGCAAAACCGTAACACGCGAATGGAAGTCCACGGCAAGTGTTGACTCTTGGACACCCGAACGCAGAGCGGCACAAGCCAAACGCCAAAAAGGAAAAACCGCCTCGGAAGCGACCCGAAAAGCCCAAAGTGAAGGGCAAAAGGCGCATTATGCCGCACATCCCGAACGCCGCGAAGCCGACCGCGAACGTATGAGGAAATTTTGTGCGGAAAACCCCGAATGGGGCAAAAAACAAAAAGAAAAATTAACTGCTCACAAATCCGAGTGGTGGACACCCGAACGCAGAGCCGCTCAGTCGGCGCGGCGTAAGGCATACTTTGCCCGAATAAAAGCTGAGAAGGGGGATGAATAAATGTCCGCAAGAACAGTTACAACAATTCCGGCAACAATCAGCCAATTTACATCTGCTCCCATCAGCGGAGTTGGCAAACGGCGCGTGGCTGGATATGCAAGGGTTTCTACCGATACAGATGAACAAGCCACATCGTATTCTGCTCAAGTAGATTATTACACTAACTATATAAAAAGCCGTGATGATTGGGATTTTGTGGCAGTCTACACGGACGATGGAATATCTGCCACCAGCACCGCCAAACGTGCCGGATTCAATAAAATGGTGGAAGATGCCCTTGCCGGAAACATCGACCTTATTGTAACAAAAAGCGTGAGTCGGTTTGCGCGGAACACGGTGGATAGCCTTTCCACTATACGCAAATTAAAAGAAAAGGGAACAGAGGTATTTTTTGAGAAGGAGTCCATATGGACATTTGATAGCAAGGGCGAGTTGCTAATCACAATTATGAGTTCGCTGGCACAAGAGGAAAGTCGTTCCATTTCCGAGAACGTGACTTGGGGGCATCGAAAACGGATGCAAGATGGCAAAGTAAGTGTTGCATATAGCCGCTTTCTTGGCTATGATAAAGGCGAAAATGGCACTCTTGTTATCAACGAAAGCGAAGCCGAAATTATCCGCCTCATTTACAAAATGTTCCTCGAAGGCAACACCCCACACGGAATTGCCAAATATTTATCAGTACAGGGTATTCCTTCTCCCGGCGGCAAACCCACATGGAGTTCGTCATCCATTCGAAGTATACTCTCAAACGAAAAATACAAAGGCGATGCCTTATTGCAAAAGAGTTATACAGTAAATTTCCTCACAAAGGAGAGTTATATAAAAAACACATAAAAAATTCTCGTCTGATTGTCCCTATTATACCAAAAAACCGCACTCAAATTCAAAGGGAAATGTAGCCTTTGCGCGGTGGTTATGCTCTGTGTATTATTGTGTCTTGATTAAATTATCTGTATCTTCATTCCATAAAAAGTCAATTTGTTCCCTCAATTCATCAAACAATTTAGTATCACGGTAAGCTATTAGCGCAACCCTTTTTTTAGACATTCTTTGACCCTCTACAAAATAGAAAACTTCAATGAACGAGTTTTTGTTTGGCTTTATTATGTCAATGGCGAAAATAACGCAATTCAATGAGCGTTTGGTTATTTTTTCCACAATGTTCATATTGGGGTTGTCATTTTTCAATTGCACAATAGTAGAATCGTAAGTTTTTCTTGATGAGAGTATTTTTTCTTTTTTTTGTTCTTCCATTTTGGGATAGTATCTTTTGCAAAATTCGTTAAGCATATTTTCATTTGTTGTATCTATCGAAAGTAATCGAATTTGAACATCATCTTTTGGTGTATGATATTTTAGCGAATCGCCTACTTTATGTAGAATATATCCGCTAATAAATATATCGTTTTTAGCTTTCTTAAAACCTTTTTCCCAACTTCCATAAAAATCCTGTTCAATCAACTTGTTTTTTCTTGTGATTTTTAGGTTTAATTTATCAGCAGTAATAATCGCCGCAATAATTACTGCAACGCCGCTTATAATTGCACCAATAATCGCACCAATAATTATATCAGACATTATAAAGCCCCCAATGTATTACAATTATAAAACCGCCTTGTATTTTTCCCAATAATCATTAAATTGCTCTAAAAAAGCCTTGTACAAATAACTATCTTTGTTAATTTTATATATTTGCAAATTGTCACTTGATTCATGCTTTAATCTAAACCCCAAATACATAACATCATCAAAAATAAAAAATTTGAAGCGTATAAATTCATCAAAAAACGACAATTTAATACTATTATTATTTTTTTGAAGTATCTTAATTCCCTCCGAATATGAGTTCACTATTTCGGACGTAATAGAGATATTAAGTTCATTTATTCGCTTTTCACTACATATGCCATTAGGGTTTGAATACAATATCTTAATATCTCCATTTTTGGTTTTTAGTAGTTTATTCCATTCGCTTGTTACATCAGAAAGTGGAGTTTCATAAAACGCCAAGATATATATTTTATTTGATTGCTTTGCGTCCTCAAGTATATGTTTATCTGCTTTTGCTTGATTCTCATAGATATACATAATTTTCGATTTTTGATAGACATTGACAACATTCGTACTTGAAAAAAATCGTTTTATGAATTTCATTAACTTTCCAAAAACAAAAATCAAAAAAGCTACGGTTAAGCCGGAATATATACCAAACATAAATTCTGAATTGTTCTCAATAAATGTCATCATTGGAAATACCCCCCTCAAATCAATTTTAGGTTTACTCCAACCTCACCATGCTATAATTATACAATACCTTGTCCCAAATTTCAACAAAAAAATGGAAAGGTGCTACCCCTCCCACTCCTCAAAATCGCCCTGTTTTAGCTGTGTCCCGGTTATAGCGGCGTAAATTTTCAAGTCCTCTTTGTACCCCTCGAACGTGTCTATTCTCGTTATGTCATAGATAACGCCCCGGTACTCAATAGCACAATCAGCGGCGTTTATATCGTTGCGCCAGTTTATAGTAAAAAGCATTTCCTCTTTCTGCTGTACCGTCTTTGCGGCGTAAACTTCCCCCGCCGATAATTGCCGGACATAAGCCCACAACCGCCCCGCATGGATAGCCTTGTAAGTAGTTGTCCCAAATCCCGCACTATCTTTTATTCTTGACTTCCTGTATATGGTAATCTTCTTGTCTTTCAAATTCCGCATATGTTCCCGCCCTTTCCCGCCAAAAAAAGAATTATCATAATGCCGCCGTGTATTCTGCGTAATGCTCATACAGTCCCACATAGGCATTTAATAAACTTGCTGTACCGTCTATGCGCTGTTTTGGTGACTGATTCTTAACCGGCACTATATTGCCGTTGCGGTCGGTCTGTGTGCCTGTGTTGGTTAAACACCATTTCAAAACCGGGTTATTATTGTAGTTTACTCTATTCGCTTGCAAGTCTACCCCTAACATCTGCATGGGGAGTGATAGGGTTTTAGCACCCTGTATGCAACGCTCCATATTAAAGCCCTCGGCGGTCATTTCCTGTACCCAATACTTTGCGCTGTAGCTGTCATAATAAACCCATGCTATTGTTAATCCTGTTTCTTTCACCATTTCCATAAACCATGCTGTAACATCTGAATAATTGATACAATTACCCTCGCATAACCGCAACAAACCCCGGCTGTACCATTGGTCGTATGGTATTTTATCAATCTTTACCCGGTCGCGTAGATTATCAGACGGCAACCAATACATTTGATGAATGTATTTTTTATCGTCCCCCGGCTTCATCACAAGCACGGTCGCACAAGTTAAATCTGTTGTAATAGACAAATCCGCGCCGCCGATTGCAAACGCGCCCCGGAAGTCGTTTATATCAAATGTTTCCTCATTGTTAATATCGTCATAACTTAACCATGCCGTTTTAGCTGTTTCCCTTATGTTAAAATCCTTTGTGAGTATGCCGGTTAAATCGCTTGGGTTATTCTTTGCGCGTTCTACCTTAAATTGAATATCATCAATACGCTTGATACTCCCCAACGCCGGGTTAGCTTTCACCCATGCCGCCGGGTTTTGCCATTCGTCCCGGCTGTCTAATTCGTATATAATGGGTAAAAAACTATCATCAATAAAAACGCCGTCCGCTATATCACACGCATATTTATAAATATCATCAAATATGCACTCTCTAACCGTTCCGGCTGTGGTTATCATAATCAATAACGGTTGCCGCCTTGCCGCCTGTGATTGCTTCATTACCTCGTATAAGTTGCGGTCTTTTACGCCGTGTAATTCGTCCATAATTACGAGATGTGCGTTTAATCCGTCCAATGTATCAGAATTACGCGCAAGCGGTTGTATTTTGCTAAATGTAGCTTCATGGAATAAATCCATTTTACGCTTTTTAACGTGTTTTTTTAGCTGTGGGGATTGTTTAACCATGTTATGTACTTCATCAAAAATTAACCTTGCCTGTGCGTACTTTGTGGCGGTGCTGTATATCTCCGCGCCGCCCTCGTTATCTGCTAACATCATGTATAAAGCAATACCCGCAAGCAACGTACTCTTACCGTTTTTTCTTCCCACCAAAAAGAAACATTCTCTAAATTGCCGCAACTCTGTAACCGGGTTAATTACCCCAAATATAGCCTCAATAACCGCCTTTTGGAACAATTCTAACTGTACAGACTGCCCCGCCCACTCGCCTTTTGAGTGTTTGCAGAACCTTTCTATAAATTCCACGGCGCGGGTACTTTTTTTAGCACTAAGGATAAAATCACCATTTTTTATATTATTCGACAAATTGCCGTACACTTTTAACAAACGCTTACAAGCCGGTATCTCTCCGGCTTGAATAAGCGCGTTATACTGCTCTATATAACTCATAGGCTTACCCCTTTATAAATGCCTTTAATTCGTCTATTTCGTCCTGTGGCGGCTTCTTGGGTAGTAAATCGGTTAATTGCTTTATAAGCGCGGAATAACGCTTACAGAGGGTATCATAGTTGCGTACCTCGCTACTGTCGGTTTCCAGTTTCTTTTTACAATCTCTCAAAGGCTTTTTGAGAAATAATATCTCGTCTATAATAAACTCCCCGGCTGTTTGCTTTTCTTCGGGTATAAGTGTTAGTAACTGCTCTAATCTCAACTGGTCTTTGGTCTTTCTCATGGTATGTCACCCCTATGTTTTATAAAAGTTTCAGAAAAATCAGGGAGAGGAAAAGTGAACCCCCTGCCCGGTGTTGATTCATGTTTTATTTTGGCGGGAAAGAGGGGGGAGTAAAAACGACATTACCCGCGCTGTCGAATGATACCCCCGCCGCTGTTGCCGCGCCCGCGCTCCCATGTTCCGCATTATGACACGCATAACATAACGATTCTAAATTATCCGAGTTTAATGCTATTTCCGGGTTATGCACGTTCCAACGGTCAAGATATATTTTGTGGTGTGCAACCTCACTAACGCCGCCGCAACGCTCACAAATATAATGCTTTGATTGCAAGAATATTTTTGATACCTTGCGCCATTTTTGACTATTGTAAAATTTATCATTCATACGATAACGCCTTTAACAGATTATCAATAACGCGCTTTAATTTTTCGGTATCTGCACTTTCCCCAAAATACCACAACTGCAAAATAAACCGCGCCGCCGTCTTTGCAAGCGGTGAATATGCGCCGCTCCCCTCATCAGCTCTGCACCCGGCTGTTATCTCCAAATACGCCGGGATTGCTTCTACAAGCGCGGTTATTTGCGCGTCATTGTCTGTACCGTCTATGCGTAAAATATCCCGCGCTTCGTCTATGGTGAGTATTGCAACCTCGTTTTTGCTCATTCCGGTGTTATCGTAAGTTTTGCAAACGCTTCTTGTACAAGCGGTTTACCGTCTGCAACTGCCATTGCCCTATAATCAATTAAACCGCTTGTAAAGCCGCTTTCCCTCGATACCTCAACCGCTATACCCTCCGGGATATTTACGCCGTAATATTTGAAGTTTCCGAAAAGAATGGTATCATCTGGTAAAAAATCATCAACTACAATCGGATAACCAAACAAGCGTATAATATTGTCGTTTTGGTTATCGGTTGTAAAAATATAATCACCGTTTCCGTTCTTTGCTTTGTGTACACGATTAAAAAGCGTATGAGAAGATAACGCGAATTTCGCGCCGTTGCTGTACCCACGCGCAAGCATAGACATAAGCGTTAAAATATCGTCCCCGCTAAATGTAGTTATATCTATGCTGTTTGAAGCGTCCCATGTAATGCCGCTTAAAATGCCGGTCGGTTGCCCTGTTCCTGTACCGTTTAATATTGCGTCATTTAATGCGGCGCGTATGCTTTCGGTCAATTCCTCTGTTATATACCGCTCGAACGCTGTAACGCTCATGCGCTTCGCCGCAACGGATAACGAAAAGATTTTTAACAACTCATACCCCGCAAAATTTACCGGGTTCACATCTGCTTTGGTGCGGTCAACCGGTGTACCCTCGATATGCCACAACGCCGCCCCGGTCGGTGTGCCTATGGGTACGGTAACATTTGACGGAATATTAAACATACGGATTTCAGCAAATAAACCGCCCATTGTACGCGCCTTGCTTATGATTTCGTTTAATGTAGCGTCCGGCACAACCGCCGCCGAATTGGTAAGAGTATTAAAAGCGTCTGCGCGTTTGTCAGCTTTTGCGGCGTTATATGCGCGGGTTTCTGCGGCTGTTAGTGTTTGCCCTAACATTGACTTAAAAAACGCGCTTTTGTATTCCGCGCCTGTAATATCCGCGCTGTTTCTTTCGTCAAATGCCGCCGTTGCGCCTGTTACCGGGTTAAAATTCTGCATTGCGTTTTCTCCTTTTTCACTCATATTTTTATTGCGTGCAAAAACCGCCGTATCATCATACGCCGGAAAGTTTACCGGGCTTATTTCAAATATCCGCTCTATTTTGGTTATCGTGCGTGTGTTGTTCTCGAATGTTTCGCCGTTTTCAGCAACGGAAAACGCAAAAGACATTTTTGTTAAATCCCCACGCTTGACGGCTGTGTAAACCTCGCGCCCTTGTTCCGTATCGGGTAAATTTGCCTTAAATTCCAAGCCTGCGCCGGTTATGGTTAATGTCATAGTTTTGGGGCTTCTTGCCAAGGGAACATCTGCCATATTGTGATTACAACATAACAGAATATCATCTAAATTTACGCCGTCTAATGCCCCGGCTCTCACAATTTCGGTATAACCGTGTATTTCCGCCGGTGTGTCGTATGGTATAGCTAAACCCTCAATAATTAACGGCGTTTCTGTTGCCCTCACTTCACATATTCGTTTCTGCATTTTCCTCTCCCTTGATTTCTTGATATTCGTCCGCTTTTGCGGCGTTTACAAAATTCAAACTTTGCAAGCGTTTATCACCGTCCAACAATTCCGGGAGTGATAATATTTTGCGGCTTTCGTTTATCGTTAATAGTCCGTATGGTAAAAGTTCTTTCAGCATGGATATTCTCGTTTTCGCGCTTGCAAACTCTAACCGTTCCCCGCCAAAAATGATTTCTCGCCCAAATGCCCTTTCTCGCGGTGTAAATATCTTGCGGGAAAATTCAAGGCTCATTTGCAATGCTAACGGTTCTATTAAACTTTCGTAAAATGCGGAAAATTCGTCCTCGTTATATTTGCCGGTTACGATATTTTCAGATATATTTAAGTATGCGTATATCTGATTTTGTACCGCTTGTAATTGCGCTGTATTTATTGTTACCGCTGTTGGGTTAATCGGCGTATACTCCATTTTAGAATCTAACGCCGCAACCCCGCCGTTATTGCTCATTTGTAGATAGTCATTTACAAAATTGTCTTTGACTTCTTTTAGTTTTTCCTCATTCAAAACAAGCGTTGTTTTGATAATTCCCCGGATTGTTACGCCATTTTGTATAGCGGTTTTTATGCCCTCTGTTTGTGCGTGTGCTGTTTCCAATGCCGGGAATAATGCGGCGTTATCCGTTCCCAAAAGTTCATTTTTTGCAAAATGCCGCCGCAAATGTATAATATCCGCATAGGGAATTATCACGTTTGCGCCGTCTTTGAAAATTAACTTGCAATACAAGTTATTATCACTTTGCAAAAATTCAACGCTTGCCGGTGTGAGATTGTAAAGCGCGGTTACATTCTCGTTATTGTCGCGGTGTATGAGAATAAAAGCATTATTGTCACAAAAATAAGCTGTAGCCGCTTTATATAACAAATCATAAGCGGTCACATATGGGTTAGGTTCTGTTTGTAAAAGCCGGTCAAGTTTTTGTATTGTTGGCTTTGTGTACGGTTTTAATTTTGCCGTGTGCCTTGCCAACGTATCAACCGCGCCCCGGAATATAGCGTTTTCATATGCCGCGCCTGTAAATGGTGAAAAGCCGGAACGCAATTCCAATACACCCGCCGCCGCTTTTGTTTGTTCTTTGGGCTTGAATAGCCTTGTTATAAAGTTCAATCGTTCACCCCCCTCGCGGTTAAAATTTCGGTGGCAAAATTGCAAAAACACCATGCTAAAAGTGCTAAAAGCCTTTTCCCGCTAAATGCTGTAAAATCGGTGCATTTTCCTTTGTCCCATGTACCGTATTTACACGCTTTAACAGACTTTTAATGTTTTGTCCTATTGATGAATATGCAGTAATATCAATGAATATTCCTGTACCACTTCCCCAAAATTGCAAGCGGCGTTTTTGCCGTTTTGCGAAAAATAGTTATTTTGGTGCATTAGCTTTTTCTATGTATTTTTATGCTTTGTCCCTCATAGCTTGTATAAGATAATCCGCTGTATGAAATTTTTATGCAAATGCGAGTATTTTTGGTATACTGCTATTTGTCCCATGTACCACGTTTGCACCCGCAATATATAAAAAAGGCTTTTAGCACTTTTAGCATGGTGTTTTTGCGTTTCTGCGTTTGAGATTTCAGCAAAAACATTGATTTTATGGGATTCCTTTATAAAGTATATGGGCGCGTTCCCGGTTGTATGCTTTGGAGTGTACCCCAAATGCACCGAAAACGCGCCCATTAACAAAACCGTATTTTTGCCCCTTGCAAATATTGTGTATTTTAATGCGCCGGTTGCTGTGGCGGCTTTTCATCAAATAAAGCGGGATTGATTTTTATTGTTTCTGCCGGTCTGCCCCCTGTGGCGTTTTTCTCTACCCGCAAATATCCGCGCCCCTCTAAAAACTGTAATATCTCGTCTAACCGTTCCGCTTTTCTAAACCGTGACATTACGGCGCGCCAAATTTTCTGTTTTTTAATTTCCTTTTGTCCGTGACGCTTTATGCGGCGTAATAAATAAAGCGCGTCATTATGTTGATTATCACCGACGAAAACCTTTTCAGCGTGTACCGCTAAACATTCCGTAACTTTAACGGCGTTTTGCATAGTTTCAACACTAATAGGGATTTCGGCGGGTTCGGTTTTGTTCTCGCAACATTGGAACGCATGAAATAACGCCGCTATTCTTATAGAAAGTCCAAACGCTTTCCCATTCCATGACATAGCACTTTCTAAACCGTCCTCTATGCGTTTCTCCGGCGTATAAAAATAACTTTCTGCGTATGCGTCCGCTTCATCTGATAGTTTTATTGTTTTGGGTTCTTCCATGTTTACAGTTTTTTTGAATGCATAATAAATTATGCTGTTGTACGGTTCGTTTAACGGTTTTACATTGCTTTTGGCTTTGCGCGTCCCGGCTCTCATTTCGGGAAATGCAAATATAATGCGCCCGGTTAATCCTTTGCCGTTGTTTTCATCATCTACAAGTACATTTGTTATGATATACGGCTGTACGCATATTGCAAGTGATAACGCCGGGGAGTGTAATATTTCGGGTTCGCGGCTTTTGCGGTGTATGCTTATATAATCGCCGCTATGCCCTTTTAAGTATATTTCCATATCGTCCCCGCTTCGGTAGCGTCCTTTCATGTTACTAAAAACTCCCCCCTAGTTAGCTACATAAAAAACAATATCCCGAAAAGCCTTGTGCAGAGGGCTTTTTTTGGTTTGCACCGCATATAATCAGCCATAGCCATTATATGAGAGGTGTAAATAAATGGATAAGCGGGAAACACCCGCAAAAGAAAAAATCGTTCTTCCCAAAAATCTACAGCGGGAAATGATAAAATTTTTTCTACATACTTCCATGCCAAGATTAGCCGCCGACAAGGAACAACAGCAAACGCCGCCAAATTCTGAAAAGAATGGGAGCGGTAAAAATGGTTAATACTGGTGTGTATGTTCGAGTTAGCACCGACGAGCAGGCAAGAGAGGGTTTTTCAATCAGAGCGCAAGAGGAAAAACTAAGGGCATATGCTACACTCAAAGAGTGGAATATTTTTTCCGTATACGCTGATGAGGGCATAAGCGGAAAGGATATAGAGGGCAGACCCGCTATAAAACAGATGTTGGCAGACGTTACCAGCGGCAAAGTGAAAAATGTTTTGGTGTACAAAATTGACCGCCTTACACGTTCAACCAAAAATCTGATAGAATTGGTTGAAATGTTCAATACGCATAATTGCGCGTTCAATTCGCTAAGTGAAAGCATTGATACAAGTTCCGCAACAGGCAGAATGTTTCTAAAAATCGTGGGAATATTCGCAGAGTTCGAGCGGGAAAACTTATCAGAGCGTACACGGTTAGGATTCGAGCGTAAAGCCAAAGAGGGTTATACTTTGTGTGGTCGTATATCCTCTTTCGGTTATGACAGGGAAAACGGCAACAGAATACAGGAAATAAACGAAGAAGAAGCGGCAACAGTACGGCGCATATTCAAAATGTACTTGAATGACGATTTTACTTTTACTCACATAGCCGATACACTAAACAAAGAGAACGTAGCCACAAAATTAAACAAAGTGTGGAACGCTAGAGGGGTAAGAAATATTTTATCTAACCCTAACTATGTTGGTAAAGTGCGTTATTCAATGGAAGATGAAACCCGATACTTTGAAGCGGATGGACACCATACGCCGATTGTGGACGAAACAACATACTACCAAGCACAGGAAAAAATAAGCAAGATACAAAAAATCACAAAGACGAAACGCCCAACAGAACAAGTATATTTTTGCGGTGTGTTGTATTGCAAGTTATGCGGCGGGAAGTATACAACTCATTGGCAACACCGAAAAGACACAGCAACAGGCAAAACAATTACCCATGTTTCATATCGTTGTTTGAATAATAACCCCGAACCGTACAAAAACTGTAACGCTAAAATCATAGCGCATAGCAAGGTAGAAAAAGCATTTGAAAATTACCTTGCAAATTATGAGGATTGCCAAACGCAAGCAGAAAAACCGCAACACGACAACAGCGCGGAAATTGCAACCATGACCGCCGAAGTTAAACAGATAGAGAAGAAAACAGCAGAAATAATAAATCTGTTTGTTGCAAGTGCGATTGACTTCAACACTTACCAAGGAATGGTAAAGGCAAGCAATGAACGGCGCGGGGAATTGGAATCACGGTTAATACTGTTGCAAAACGCACAAAAGGAAAAAGCTATAACCTACACTTCAAAGGATATTATAACAAACTTCCGTAAGAATTGGGGCAAATTGAAAAACGAGGAACGGTTACAATTCATGCAGAAATTCATTAAAAAAGTGATAGTCTATAGTAACCCAGAAAAATATCACGGTGATGTTGTTATAGATGAAATACTTTTTAATGAGTTCTAACAGTTAGACAACAGCCAACAGCAGACCTATAAGCCGCCGTTATGTGTAAGACATAGACGGCGGCTATTTTTATGTGTTTCTTTTTTTGGCGGGAATATCATTAAAAATTTGCGGGATAGTAAAGATATAACGCAAGATACCCGCCGCCGCCGTTATTGTTTGCATGGTAAAAGAGTACGCAAATTGCAAAACAGGAAAACAAGCATTTTGCAGATTATCATTATAGCGGTGCATAATCGGTACACACAATCGTAAAACAACCATGCCTTACATTTTCGCATACCCAACAAACCCGCATGGAATAAGGCTTTTTTGAATATC
>Ga0209755_10000778_pt1 | contig 55541 bp, 58 predicted proteins | sample TergutCo191P1_FD_187301 | JGI IMG/M metagenome (GOLD analysis project Ga0209755, IMG submission 187301) | Cornitermes sp. P1 segment gut microbial communities from Petit-Saut dam, French Guiana - Co191P1 (SPAdes) (version 2) | ecosystem: Host-associated > Arthropoda: Insects > Digestive system...
CATTGCTTTTGACTAAAAAAACACCAAAACACAAATGACCTTAAAAAGACCTAAAAATGACCTAAAAACTTTCAAAAAAAGAAACACAAAACCCCAAAACAACCCCCAAATACCCACAGAAACACCCTAAAATGCTCTTAAATTCGCTCAAACCCCAATATGCAAACGCTTGACAAGGGTCTTCGAGCCCTTTGTGAGGATGTTTCTAAATAATAGCAATCTCCGACAAGAGCATCAAAGATGCTTGACAAAAAAACTTTGTAAGGATATAGTGTTTTTATGAAAATTGTGTTTTTTATTTTTTCAGTAGTGTTCTTTTTAATAGGATTTGTGGGGTCGATGTTTATTCCACTTTCAAACAATGAATACAACATTGATGAATTTCGAAGTGTCAGCGGAATTGTTCAACGAGTTGAAATGGGAACAAGAGTTGTTATCACAGTTGGCGGAAGAGAATTTGAAATGCTCCCATTGACTCATGAATTTTTTTCAAGAGAAAACATTTCTGGACGAATTGTTGCTCAAACTCCACAAGTGAGTGGAACTCATGTTCAAATGCGATATATGGAGATTGCAAACGTTTTGAGCATCAAAGAAATAATTGTTGGCGGAGAAACACTTCTTTGTGCCCATGACATGATTGAAGGGCTCTATTCAAGTGACAGAAGAATGCGAAACATGGGCATAATTATTATGTCAATTGGATTTGGGCTTGGAACAAGTTTTTTGGTCATTGGAATAATCAAGAACAGAATTCAAAAGAAAAAGGATCAAAAAACAGTCACGGACTTTGTTCCGAGTTCGGAAAGCAAAGACGGAGTGAAAAAACTAGAGAGGTGAGAACAAAATTAAATCTCCAATCTTAAAAATAATTGTCTACATTATTATTGCAATTGTAAATGCTAGTGCTTTTGCGGCGTTGACACTGACCGCGTTTGGTGCTGTTGACGGAAATATTATTCTTGCTTCAATCTTGAATCTCGCGATAACCTTGATTTTCATCATCTTGGAAAAAATCGAAAGACGAATCGAAAGATATTTAATAAAACTTAAAGAAAAGAAAGGGCAGTTGAATATTGGATTGAGAACATTAAAGTGGTATCTTCAAGGTCCATCAGTCAAAGCGTCGATATATTTTGTCTACATGGCAGTCATTGTCGGAACAGTGGTTTTGACAGTCGACCCCGGAACTGCGGGATTGCAAATTTTTAGTGAATACCTGTTGTCAATGAGATATGGAATACTCTTTCTTATTGCAGTCGACAAATTTCTTGCATTGATTATTGAACGCATTAATAAAGAAAAAAAGGTCGAAGAAGAAGTTAAAAAGGAATGTGAGATGGAATCAATCGAAAAGAACAATGCTCAAGGCTTAGCACACAGCGAATGCGAGAGTGAGAATATTGAGCCTGTGGTGGGAAATGAAAAAATTAATTAACAAATTTGAGCATTGTGCATTGAGCATCGTGCGTTGAAAAGGAAATCATGAAACATATTGACATCAAAGAAATAGTTGAAAACAAAAAAAAGTTCATCGGAAAATCGGTCACGGTTTGCGGATGGGTTCGAACGAGCCGAGATTCGAAAACGGTTGCGTTTGTGGAACTCAATGATGGAACAATGCTTAAACACATGCAAATAGTTTTTGACAAAGAGAAAATCGACAATTGTGCGGCGGCATTGCCTCTTTGCACATCATTAAAAATCACTGGAAAAGTTGTCAAAGCCGCGAATAATCCAGAAAATGTTGAAATTAATGCAGACACTGTGGAAGTTCTTGGAGAATGCCCTCCAGAATATCCAATTCAAAAAAAACCGCACTCATTAGAATTTTTGAGAACGATTCCTCATTTGAGAATGAGAACGAACACATTTTCGGCGATGTTTCGCATTAGAAATGTTTTGACGGAAGCGATTCACAAATATTATCTCGACAGAAACTATGTCTATGCCCACACCCCAATAATAACAGGCTCTGACTGTGAAGGGGCAGGGGAAGGGTTCAAGGTCACAACGATTGGCTATTCAAACAAATTCAAAACCGAAGAAGAATATCATGCGAATGACTTTTTCAGTAAGTCCGCAGGACTCACTGTTTCTGGTCAGCTTGAGGGTGAAATGATGGCTATGGCTTTTGGAAAGATCTACACCTTTGGCCCAACGTTTCGAGCGGAAAATTCAAACACTTCTCGTCATGCTGCGGAATTTTGGATGAATGAACCTGAAGTTGCTTTTTGCGACATTGATGGACTGATTGAAATTGCGGAAGAATTCATCAAGTTTATAACAAAATTTGTTCTCGACAAATGCAAAGATGAACTAGCGTTTTTTGAAAGGTTCTATGAAAAAGGATTGATTGAAAAATTGACAGGCATTGTTGAAAAAGATTTTGCAAGAGTGGACTACACCGAAGCCATTGAAATACTCAAAAAATGCTCTAAAGCAAAAGAATTTCAATATCCAGTTGAATGGGGTTGTGACTTGCAGACTGAACACGAAAGGTATTTAACGGAAGAACATTTCGCGAAGCCTTGCTTTGTCGTTAACTATCCAAAAGCAATTAAATCGTTCTACATGAAACAAAACGACGATGGCAAAACGGTCGCAGCAACAGACCTTCTTGTTCCCGGGGTCGGTGAAATAATCGGTGGAAGTGAGAGAGAAGCGAACTATGAAAAGCTCAAAAACGAAATTGTTGCAAGAGGGATGAATCTTAGTGACTATGAACAATATCTCGATTTGAGAAAATATGGTTCTGTTCCTCATGCAGGATTTGGACTTGGACTTGAAAGAATGTTGATGTATATCACGGGAATTGGAAACATTCGTGACACAGCGATATTCCCAAGAGCAAGAAATGAACTGAGATAATGAACTGAGAAAGGGTCTTCGACCCTTTTGACAGGAATTGCGAATAGAAAGTGATTCGACAAAAGCGTCAGTAACGCAAAGGAGAACTATGAAAAGAAAACTAACAGCATTAATAGTATTAATGGCATTACTACTAATGGGTGCAATGTTCACGGCATGCAATGGTGAAACTTATCACACCGTGACTCTCATTGCTCCGCCACAAACGACTTTAACAGTAGCATATGAAAACGAACAGAATGTGACAAGAACTTTGAACATGGGGGCGAATCAAGTCAGAGACGGAGAAGAAGTCTATATTATCACTATTCTTAGCACTGATCCTAACTATTTTTCATATCTTTACATCAACGGAGAACAGCAAGAACAAATGACTTCAATAACTCATGTAATAACGCAAAACACCACCATTGAACTGAGAATGGTGAGACAATAAATTGCTATAAGAGTGAAGAGCCAAGAGTGAAGATGAGGGAATTTTTTAACAACATCTCGAATTTTCATTTTCAACCATTCACTCTCTATTAAAATATGATGATTTCATTAAACGGAAAAACACTAGACATAAAAGATGTTGTTCGCATTGCGAGAAACAAAGCAAAAGTTGACATTTGCAAAAAGGCAATGCAACAAGTTAAACTTGCACGCAAAGTAGTCGATGAAATTGCGAAAAAAGACGAAGCAGTCTATGGCATTAACACGGGCTTTGGAAAATTTGCAGATGTTTCAATTGGCGAGAATGATCTCAAAACACTGCAAAAAAACCTCATCATTTCTCATGCGTGTGGAGTTGGTGAGCCGATGCCAAAAGATGTTGTTCGAGCAATGCTTGCTCTTCGAATCAACGCTCTATGCGTTGGACATTCGGGGATTGAATCAACAACAATTGAGTTGATGGTCGAAATGTTGAACAATGATATTGTTCCAGTCGTGCCAAGCAAAGGGTCGCTTGGAGCGAGTGGGGACCTTGTTCCGCTTGCTCACATGTCACTTCCTTTGATTGGACTCGGTGAAGTGTTTTTTAAAAACAAACGAATCTCAAGTGAAGTGGCGTTTCAAAAAACTGGTCTTAAACCAATTGAATTGAGTGCTAAAGAGGGTCTGGCTTTGATTAATGGAACACAAGCAATGTGTTCGATTGCCACTCTTTTGGTTCATGATTCAAAAATGCTAATAAAAACTGCGGACGCACTTTCTGCACTCACTAATGAAGCGCTAACTGGTATAGCAATAGCATATGATGAGAGACTACATATTGCAAGAAATCAAATTGGTCAAATTGAAACAGCAGCGAATTTGAGAAAACTTCTTTTTGATAGCAATCTCACATCAAAGGACCGAGTTCAAGATGCCTACACTTTGCGTTGCGTCCCTCAAATTCATGGAGCATCGCGAGACACTTTGAAGTTTGTTGAACAAACAGTTGCGAATGAAATAAATGCCGTGACGGACAATCCTCTTATTTTTCCAAAAACAGGTGAAGTAATTTCGGGTGGAAATTTTCATGGTCAATATATGGCTTTTGCAAACGATTTTCTCGGAATTGCAATGAGTGAAATCGCGAATGTTTCGGAGAGAAGAATTGAAAGAATGGTCAACCCTCAACTCTCAAATGGATTGCCAGCATTTTTGGTCAAGGTCGGTGGACTAAACAGTGGCTTCATGATTCCGCAATACACCGCGGCATCACTAGTGAGCGAAAACAAAGTTCTCTCACACCCAGCTTCAGTCGACTCAATAACATCAAGCGCCAATCAAGAAGACCATGTCAGCATGGGGATGACCGCTGCATTAAAAGCAAGAACGATTGTCGAAAACACAATGACGGTTCTTGCAATCGAACTCTTCACCGCTTGCCAAGCGGCGGAATTAAGAGGAGCGGACAAACTTTCAAAATCGGGAAAAGCAATCTTTGACCTAGTCAGAAAAGGAGTCCCTTTCATTGAAAGTGATGATGTGCTTGCTCCATTGATTGACAAATGCCTAGGGCTAGTTCGATATGGAGAGGTTCTGAAAGCAGTTGAGAAAGCAATTGGAAAGCTAAAGTAAAGGGTTTTAAAATTGAGGTTAACATGAAAAATGAAAAAAATCTGTTGTCAATAATAGAATTACCTCCAAAGAAGAAATTCATTGAGGGGATTAGACGCGCTCCAAAAAGAGAACTCAGTCTAAATGATGCTGACATTGCGCTTGCACTCAAAAATGCATTGCGCTATATTCCGAGTGAATTTCATGATGAGATTGCTCCCGAGTTTTTGGACGAACTCATGACCATGGGACGAATCTATGGATATCGCTTTCGACCGGAAGGAAATCTCAAAGCGAAATCAGTTGATGAATACATTGGAAAAACGCTCGAGGGAAGAGCGTTTCAATTGATGATTGACAACAATCTTGATTTTGACATCGCGCTCTATCCTTATGAACTAGTGACCTATGGTGAAACGGGACAAGTCTGTTCGAATTGGATGCAGTATCAACTCATCAAAAAATATCTCACCGTGATGAATGATGATGAAACTCTTGCGATTCTCTCGGGACACCCATTAGGACTTTTCAAAAGTTCAAAAATGTCGCCAAGAGTTGTTGTGACAAATGGACTGATGATTGGACAATTTGATGATGCGGAAAACTTTTCTAGGGCTGCTGCTCTTGGTGTTGCGAACTATGGACAAATGACTGCGGGTGGATGGATGTATATTGGACCACAAGGCATTGTTCATGGGACGTATAACACGCTTGTTAATGCAAAGAGACTCATTAGCTCAATGCAGAATAAAGTCCAAGATGAAGTTAGCAACTATTCAGAACTGCATAAAGACGAAAAAGAATTAAAAAGCACTCTCTTTGTTTCTTCTGGTCTCGGCGGAATGAGTGGGGCGCAAGGAAAAGCGGTTGAAATTGCTGGCGGTGTTGGCATAATCGCTGAAGTTGATGCGTCAAGAATTGAAACGCGACATTCCCAAGGCTGGGTGAGTGCAGTGACGAAATCTCCGAAAGAAGCATTTGAACTTGCGGAAAAACATCTCAAAAACGGAACAGAATGTGCAATCGCTATGCACGGAAATGTTGTCGATTTGCTGGAATATGCCGTCAAAAACAACATCAAAATTGACCTTCTCTCAGACCAAACCTCGTGTCATGCAGTCTATGACGGTGGATATTGTCCGAAAGGCATTTCATTTGAAGAGAGAACTCGACTTCTCAAAACCGACAAAAACAAATTTAAAAAACTAGTCGACAAGACTCTCCTTGACCATTTTGAAGCAATCAAAACTCTCTCAAAACGTGGAACGTATTTCTTTGACTATGGCAACAGTTTCTTAAAATCCGTTTTTGATGCGGGCTCACATGAGGTTTGCAAAAATGGACAAAACGAACTAGACGGTTTCATCTTTCCATCATATGTTGAAGATATTTTGGGTCCCGTTTGTTTTGATTATGGCTATGGTCCATTTCGTTGGGTTTGTTTAAGTGGACTAGACAGTGACCTTGACAAAACAGACAAAGCGGCGATGGAATGCATTGACCCAGAAAGACGATTCCAAGACAAAGACAACTATGTTTGGATTCGTGATGCAAAAAAGAACAAATTAGTCGTTGGCTCAAAAGCAAGAATACTCTATCAAGACGCGTTTGGCAGAATGAAAATCGCACTCAAATTCAACGCAATGGTTCGCAACAAAGAGGTTGGCGCAATCATGCTTGGAAGGGATCACCACGACACAGGAGGAACCGACTCGCCATTTAGAGAAACTTCAAATATAAAAGACGGTTCAAACATCATGGCAGACATGGCGACACAAGTTTTCGCTGGAAATGCGGCTCGCGGAATGAGTCTTGTTGCTCTCCACAATGGAGGAGGAACGGGGGTTGGAAGGAGCATTAATGGTGGATTCGGCATGGTTCTCGACGGATCGAAAAGAGTTGATGAAATTTTGCAAACATCGATGATGTGGGACACAATGTGTGGAGTCGCTCGTCGAAACTGGGCTCAAAACGAAAACGCAAAATCAACCGTCCAAGAATTCAATGAGATCGGAAGCCATGGTTTTGTCACAATGCCAAATGAAGTTGACGAAGAAAAGTTGGCGAAATGGTTGAAGAAATAATTCACAATGCACAATGGATGAGAGAGTGAGTTTAATTAGTAGGGACGTATTGTTGATAAGCACACCTAAATGAATTTAGCAGAAAGTAGATAATCTAGATGTGTCTTATGAACAATAGCGGGGGGCTTATTGTTCATAAGGCACACCTAAACGAGGTTAGCACAAAGTTGGAAATCTGGGTGTGTCCCTTGACACAAAAGGGGGCGAAACTTTGTCGCCCGAAGCAAAGAAGTATCAAGTTAATCAATCTGAGAGAAGATTGAAAAAATAGATTGTAGTTTCGGGCAGTGACCGCCCGCATAACTACGAAACCAAAAGCATGGAGCAAAAAAACAATTTTCAAAAAATAATAGGCATATTGCAAGTTTGTTTTGCGTCTTTAACAATTTTGTGGTTCTTCTTCTCGTTCGTTTTCTTTCCGATTGATATTTTTCATGGATATCAATTCATCCGTTTGTTTTTGGTGGGAATGTGGATTGTGCCATTTTGCATTTCGTTTGTTGTTTTTAGTTTCATTGTTGGCGTTGCTAATATAAAAACAAAAGAGCAAAGAAAAAGTGCAAAAACAAAAGACATTTTGAAATTTGTTTTCACTATTTTGCCACTAGTAGTGATTTTGATTTTAACTTTGGTGTTGTTTCAGCCATCATACTATTTCCTATCCATCTGTTTTCTAATCGCTTTTAGCATTGCGGTATTCATTTTAGAAATAACACTATCAACAAAAAAACCAATCAAGGAGAAAAAATAAATTATGCAAAAAATCATTCAGTGTGTGCCGAACTTTTCAGAAGGGCGCGACAAAAAGAAAGTTGAAAAAATTATTGACTGCTTTCGAAATGCAGAGGGAGTCAAATTGCTGGACTACTCTCTTGACGCTGACCACAACAGAACGGTCGTGACAATTGTTGGAGACGCGGAGTCACTAAAAAAAGCAGTTCTTAGTGCTGTTGAAGTTGCGCTCAAAATAATCGATTTGACAAAACACGAAGGACAGCATCCAAGAATGGGGGCCTGCGACGTTGTGCCGTTTATTCCAATCAAGAATGTGACGGAAGAAGAGGTCATTGCTCTTTCAAAAGAGGTCGGTGAAGAAATTGGAAAACTCGGCATACCCGTGTTTCTTTATGAAAAATCAGCAACAGCTAGCCACAGAGAAAATCTTGCGGATGTTCGCAGAGGTCAGTTTGAGGGTTTGGAAGAAAAAATGAAAGACGCGAAATGGAACGCGGATTTTGGAACAAAAGATGCTCCTCACAAAACTTTTGGAGCAGTTGCGGTTTGTTGCAGAATGCCACTTGTCGCGTTTAATGTCAATCTTGGAACTGACAATCTCGACATTGCAACTGCAATCGGAAAAAAAGTTCGCTTTCTTGGTGGGGGACTCAGATATTGCAAAGCTATGGGAGTTGACCTTGCGGAGAGAAAAATCACTCAAGTTTCAATGAACCTCACGGACCACACAAAAACAACAATTTATTCAGTCATTGAACTAGTTCGCATTGAAGCAAAACGCTATGGTGTCCCAATTGTTGGAAGCGAAGTTATCGGACTCGTTCCAATGCAAGCACTAGTTGATTGCGCGGAATATTATCTTCAAATTGAAAATTTCTCAATAGACCAAGTCCTTGAATACAAAATCATGGAATAGAGTCTTCAACCCCTTTTGTTTGAAAGAGGTTGTTGCGTCTAATCCTTCTTTTTGAAAAGGCTCCATGACAAATAGAGTCTTCGAACCTTTTGTCTAAGAGTGCTTGGCTGTTTGCGTTAGCTGGTTTCAGAACAGTCCACAGGTTAAGAGACGAACACTCGCTATCACTAGAAAATTGCAAATCTAAAAAACCTGTGTTCACTTAGAACACAGGTTTTTCTTTAAATTTTTGATTATTTATTGTCTTTTGTTGCTGCAACTTCTTTTAGCGCGGTTTTCGGTTGATTTGGATTAATCTTTTCGGACTTTTTCTCGATTTTCTTTTCGGATTTTGATTTTTTTCCATGAAGTGCTTCGCTCTTAATCTCTTTGATTATTTTGTCAATTCCATTCAAAACTTTACTTTTTGAAATCCAGAAATCTCTTGACCAAATTCTGACGATGTTCCAACCTCTGCTTTCAAGGAATTTTGCACGAAAAACATCTCTTTCAAGAACTGACGGTGATGAAGCATATGCATCGTAATCACATTCGATTCCAAGAACGTATCTGTCCAAATCCTTGTCGTAAATAGCAAGGGAAAGCTTGCTTGTGCTGTTTCCAACATTGACATCGACAATATATCCCATTTTTTCAAGTGCTGTTTTTAGTTCGGTCGTTATGTTTTGACACTCGGTTGCTGGTTTTGTTTGAGATGAAGCGAGGGAAGAGAGCAATAATTTGACTTCTTTTGTTGCTCCAGTCGAAACGCTTCGAGCGTATTCAAGATATCTTTTGAATAATTTTGGGCCAAGGTTTTTTGCACTCTCAACATTTAATTCTTCTGGCTCAATGCTTGTCACCAAATATATTTTGCTTTTCGCTCTCGTGACAGCAACATTCAATCGGTTTTCTCCGCCTTCAAGGTTTAGTGGACCAAAATGAGCAGTCACTTTGTCGTGTTCATTTTTTGCATAGCCAACGCTGAAGATGATGATATCCCTTTCGTCACCTTGAACATTTTCAAGATTCTTGACAAAAAGACTGACGTCTTCGCCGTGTTCAAAGCGGTTTCTTTCAGCATAAATCATGCTTCTGAAATTTGCATCTTCCATGCACGCTTCATCAATCAAGTCATTAATGTATGTTCCTTGTTCAGCGTTAAAGGTGATAACCCCGATTGTTTCGTTATTTTTCCTGCTTTTCAGTGTTTTTTTGATTAGTTCAACAATTCTTTTCGCTTCTGCTTCGTTGCGCCTGTCAATCCATCTGCCATCGACTTTGATTCTTTCGATTGGACGGGTCTGCATGTTTCGTCCCATGTTCGGTGCGACTTGCAATTTTGAATGGTAATATGCATAGTTTGAAAAGTTAATAAGTTCTTCGTGACGCGAACGATAATGATAGTTAAGGTTCGCTGAATGGAATCTTGAAGTGGCTAGGTCTAGCAAACTCTCAACTTCAAGTGCTGCGACTGTGTTCATGTCCATGTCATCATCGTCATTGCCCATGAATCGTCTCAAGAAATGAGCAGTTGGGCGAAGTTGTTTGTTGTCGCCCGCAATCGCAATGTTTTTTCCGCGATAAATCGTTGGAAGTGCTGCTTCAATAAAGACTTGTGACGCCTCGTCAAAAAGAATTAAGTCAAACAATCCAGCTTTTAGTGGAAGAAGTGTTGAAACGCTTTCTGGAGAGAGAAGCCAACATGGATAGAGTGTGAACAGGAGTTCATGGTAAAGTTCAACCAACTTTCTAATCGGCATGAAGTTTTGGCTTTTTGAAATTTGATAGAAAAAGTTGTTGTTTTCTGGATTTGAATTGTAGAGAGTTTTGTATTCATTTTTGAAATTGTCTTCACAAATTTCTCTCACCACTTTTTGTTGTTCTGCTTTTAAAGAGATGATTCTGTTTTTGATATTTTCAAAATCCATTATTTTAGAAAGTGGTAATTGATGAGTTGCTTCTGCAAGAACAATTTCATGATAGATTCGAATGCTCAAAATGTTATCGATGATTTTGTTGTATTCATTGACTGTCACCGAATTTTCATAGGCAAATTTTAGAACAATTTTTTCTTCATCAGAGAAAGTTCGAAGGTTGATGTTCATGTCGCGAATGTCAACATATTGATTAAGAGCGGAAAGGAGAAGTTTGATTCCTGTCAAATTACCCATTAAAATATGGTCGATGATTGTCGCGAAGCCTTTTGAGTCGAGAATTCTGCTCAAGAGATACCACTCCCCAACATACGCTTTTGCTTCTTCAAGCGTTTCTGAAAAAATCTGAGTCATTTCGCTAGCACTAATTCTTTCTTCTTGTCTTTTTGCTGAGTATTTGATGAGTGGCTTGAGATCGTGAATGTCTGGAACGTTGTTTTCAATGTAAAATCCAATTAATTGTCTTAAAAATGAAAATTGAGACATATCAAATGGAACAAAGCGCTTTGAGAGCATATTGTTGAGGTAGGTCGTCGCCGCGTTCAAAGTGTGGACATCCAAATCTTTTTTGACATGTTCAACAAATGGATTCGCTTTTTGCATTTCAATTCGTTTGTAGTAAAGTTCGCCTTTTTTCTTTTCTTTGATGCTTCGAATTGATTCGCTTAATTGCTTGTGAGAAAGCTCCATCAAACGAGGAGTATCGAGCATGCTTTCATAAATATCGTATTCTCCGTCTCCTTTATTGATAATGCGACTTCTTGCATACATTTCTTGCAATGATATTCCAAAATCAGTTGGGGAGAAGAGCGTTTGTGAAATGCTTTCAAGATGAGCGATTTCAGAGTGCAAAGTTCCAGTGACATCTTGATACATCAATCGGTGTTCTTGAGTGTTGACCGACTCTTCGCCCAAAATTTCAAGATGTTGAGTTTTGACCTTTTCAAAAAAAGAAAGTTTTTCTTTTTCTGGGTCAATGATATACATTGCTTTTGAATTAAGGTTTCCAAGACGGTTGAAAACAACATCAAGAGCTGCTTTTTTTTGAGAAACAACGAGAACGCGTTTGTTTTTGCAAAGAGCATCAGTGATAGTGTTAACAATCGTTTGACTTTTTCCTGTTCCCGGTGGGCCATAGATAACCATGTTGCCATGTTGGTTGAGTTCTGCAATTGCGTTTTCTTGAGCATAGTCAAGAGAGTGGACAGTGTAGACATCCTTGTCCACATTTTTTAATTTCTTTGGAGTTTTGTTTTCAAGCAGAGCTGCGATTGCTTCATTTGAAAGATTTTTCTTTTCAAGTGCGACATAATCGTTATAGATTGAGTTTGCAAGAGGGAATCTTCCAACAACAGCACAATTTCTGACCGTCAATTTTGAGCCAACAGTCGGCTCTTTGATTGAATCGAAACTCATCATGCCTTTTTTTGATGGACACGACGAAATATCAAAGCCTTTTTTTCTCAAATACCCAAGAATGTCGTCAACATTTCGAAAGCCCGCATCAAGAAGACTATCAAATTCCATATTCATTTCATCCAAATTAATTTTGAATGGTCTTGAATACGCAGTCAAAAAAACTTTGTTCAACTGAATTGCTTCTCCGTCTTTGAGTTCAAGAGAAACGGTTGACTCATTTTCTGAAATGTTGATGACAACAGGGAAAAGGAGCAGAGGCGCTTTGACTGCAGTGTCTTTTCCAATGTAGCCTTCAATAAAAGGGAAACCAACGAACATTTCATATCGCCCTGTTTCTCTTTCAAAATCCTCGAGTGAGCGTTTGAGGTTTTTGAGTTTGCTCACTTGACTTGACATTAAGGTTCTTTCTTCTTGAGCGATTTTTGCTTCGCTCTTGACTTTTTCTTCTTGTGGAGCGTCGACCGTTTTTCCATTTTTGCCTTTTGGAGCTTTCTTCGCTTCCGTCGCTTTGCTTTTTTTCAAATTTTCCAAAATATGCTCTTTGCGTTTTTTGGAGATTATTTCATGAGTTGGTTTTTTTGCTGACCACAAAAAATTAACGAAAGACTCAATTTCGCCTTCGTCACCCTCTAAAATCTTTCCGATGTCATATGTATAGGTCTGTGATGCCTTTTTTGCATATAAACTTCTGTTCTTCCCGCTTATTTCAATAAGCCTGTCTTTGTAAAACTTATAAATCTTTTTCATTTTGACAGTCTATCACAATTTGATAATTAAGTCAAGAAAAAAATTATATTAAGAACTTGTATTTAATGGAAATTTAATAATTGATGACCAGTTGTTTGATTATTTCTTGTGGGCACAATGACTTTGATATCTTGAAATTAAAAAATGTTGGGAGTGTGACGCCGACGGCTAGTCTTCTCTATGCTTTTCAATTTTTTCATCAAAACAACTCAAAAAAATTTTCAAACTTTTTTTGAAATAGGGTGGCAAAAGTGTTGCAAATTTCCGTCCTAACACAACTCGTTTTCCCGAACCAACTCAAATTTTTGACGAAATCCCAAGTGGTTTTCCCGAGCCAATTTGAAAAATTGCGAGTAAATGGCAGAAAGAATTTCTAGCAACACCTAAAAATCAGTTGACATAGGATATTTATTTAGTGTAGAATAATCATATAGACAATTGTCTATATGAGGTTTTTGATAAATGAAATATGGTCTAGCAGAATACTCAATTATTTTCAAAGCCATGAGTGATGAAACTCGGCTCAAAGTTTTGACAATGCTAACAAGAGGAAAAACTTGTGCTTGCAAAATTTTAGAGGCTTTTAATTTCACACAACCAACTCTCTCTTATCACATGAAGCAACTTGTCGATAGTGGACTTGTCGATGCGACAAAAGAGGGGAAGTGGGTTCATTATGCAATTAATAAAGAAAGAATTGACCTCATAAATGAATTTTTTATCGCAATATCTAAAATAGGAAATTCAATGGATGATTGCAGAGAGGAGAGATGTTAGTGAGTGAATGTGATAAAACAAAAGTGTGTGCTTGTCCGAAAACGGAATGCCCGAACCATAAGAAATGTTGCTTGTGTGTAATAAAGCACCGAGAGACGGATAGCCTCCCCTATTGCTTGTTTTTAGACAATGGCGGAGATAAATCGGTTGCAAACTATTATGAGGTGTTGAAAAAACGCTTTGAAGATAAAGGAGAAATTCAATCATGAAACCATATGTTAGAATGAAAAACTGCTTTGCATCAAAAGATGTTTGCACAGCAATCAAATGTTGCCCGACAAGTGCAATTACTTATGCCGAGTCAGAAGAGCCTATTTTAGATAAGGTTCTTAATTGCAACTGCAATGACCCAAACCGAGAGGGCAAAATTCCCGTTGCTTGCACGGACGGCGGATGCGGAGATAGTGGCTGTGGTGATGATTTATATTCATGCGGAGGAACGCCATACGGCAGAATTATCATTGACTATGATAAATGTGTCGAGTGCGGGCTTTGTGCAAAAGAATGTTGTGGTTCTGCAATTGACATGGTGGAAGACTTAAGCAATGTAGTTGAAAGCAAGACCCCTTGCTGTGGAACAGGTTGCTGTTAAGAAAATAGAATAATTTAATATGATGAAAGCACATTCATTTTGAGTGTGCTTTTTTTCGTGCGAAAAAAAAGATAGCCTACAAGGGCTTCAAGCTGTCGCCATTATTCGCATATTTGGAGCGAATACCCGACACTTGTGAGAGAAGGAAAGAGGGGTTTTTATGAACAAGAGCCGAGCCTCAAACTGCACCCTAATCATCCAATGTAAGGCGTTTATAGCGATTGTGCGGAGTCAAAAGATCCTTGAACGACAACTAACCCCAGAAAAAGATTATTGAAAAATTTTCAAACTTTTTTCGAAATAGGGCGAAAAACTGTTGCAAATTTTCATCCTAACCCAACTTGTTTTCCCGAACCAACTCAAACTTTTGACGAAATCTCAAGTGCTTTTCCCGAAACAACTCAAAAAATATTCGAGATAAGCCATGGAACAATTGCTGTTTCGTGGTTTTTATATGTTCAGTTCTTCTTTTATTTGCTAGAAAGATATTTTTTGGCATTATTGATTTTTGTTTGACAAATTGAGGATAAAAGTGATATTCTATAAATACCACACAACAAGTAAGACTACGGGTCGAATTCTGCCTTTTGGCAATTCTCCCCCGTAGTTTTGCGGTGTTGTGTGGTAACAATTAGGAGAAAAGTCACTAGGAGTGCCGTTCTCTTAATTGGGAGCGGCACTTTCTTTGTGCCAAAGGAGAATTGTGGAATGACACAAAATCAAGACGAGATAAATAAACAAAGAGGTTTTTTTAATAAAATTAAACTGTCTTTAAAGTCTATCAATTATAGGCTATTCTTAGCATTATTATTAACAGGGCTTATTCCAACAGTTTATACTACTTTGCGTATTTTTTTCTTAGGGCAAATGGATGACGCTTGGAGTTTTTCTATTGCCTCGCAAATGCAATGGATGCATTTATTATATGAGATTATTCAAGAAGGGCTAATCCTTCCGCTATTCTTTTTTATTGGCAAAGCATTCGCAGACAGGCAAAAAGTTTTAGCAGGCGAGATGACGAGCGAAGAAGCAGAAAAAAATAGAAACAACCTTGCAAACATGATAAGAACAGGACTAATCATAGTTTTTGGTGCATTCACATTGCTATCTCTTGGAGTTATCATTTTTGCTGACCCATTGGTTAGATTCATGGGGCAGGATGTTGCAATAATAAACGAAACGGTAACTTACATAAGGCTAGAGGCTGTTGCAAATATTTTTAATGCTCTTGTTAGATTTGTTTTGGTTGTGCTAGTCACCATAAAAAAAGATAAATATCTATATTTTATGCTAATTTTGAAAATGGTTCTGACTGTTCTTGGTGACACCTTTCTTATATCAAGCCTTGCAATATCTGTGCAAATGGGTGTAAATGGAATTGCGATTACAAACATAATAGTAAATGCGTTTTTATTCCTGCTTGCAATTTTGATATTATATAAGGAAAAATTACCGCTATTCAAAAAAGAACGATTATCTTTTGTTTGGACAAAAGGCTGGGCAAAAATAGGCGGAATATCAGGGCTTGAATCCTTGGTGCGAAATTTGTTTTTCATGCTTATGATTGTTCGCATGGTGAACATGGTCGGAGAACAAGGCACATTTTGGGTGACCAATAATTTCCTATGGGGATGGCTATTACTGCCTGTCTTGCAGCTTGGCGAACTTATCAAGCGAGATTGTGGTGAACATAACAAGGGTGCGATAAAACAAAAAACTTTAGGCTATCTTACCCTAACAACAATTTTTGCGATAATTTGGCTTGTGTCAATTCCATTGTGGCAACCATTTTTCAGAGGAGTGTTGCAACTAGATAATTATCAAGACATTTTCATTATTGCTCTTATAAGTGTTGGTTTTTATGTCGTTTTTGCGTTTAACCATGTTGTTGATAGCATTTTTTATGGAACAGGCAAGACTCAATATATGTTAGCACAAGCGTTAATCACAAACATAGTTTATTATGGCATAGCATTCATACTTTATCTCACAGGTGTGTTTGTGCCGACACTTACTGGTATAGCACTCATGTTTGCAATAGGTATGGCTTTTGACGCGATAGTAACATTTGTTTTGTTCGGATGGATGCTCAAGAAAAAGAAAATATCACTAATAGCAGATATTGGCACACTAGAGGTAGGGTCAGTTAAAAGTGAGCAGGAATTGGAAGAGGTAAGTGATTCAAGTGATAACTAAAAAATAACAAGAAAGCACACTCTTAATTGGGCGTGCTTTTTTCATACAAGGGCTTCAAGCTGTCGTCACTTCTTCGAGTATTCGAGGCAGATAGCAAGGGGTGATGGGGTGCGGGTGACAACACATTTTAGAGTGAGAGCCAGACCTCAAAACCCACCCCTAGTTGCACGATGTAAGGCGTTTATAGCGATTGTGCGGAGTCAAAAGATCCTTGAACGACAACTAACCCCAGAAAAAGATTATTGAAAAATTTTCAAACTTTTTTTGAAATAGGGTGGCAAAAGTGTTGACAGTCGATGTTAGTTGTTATATAATAGTCAAGCTGTGCATAGGATACGGCGATTTTTTTGTGGCTTATTAAGGAAAAAATTGAGTGCCAGATGGCACTTTTTAAATCCAAAATATTATGGCACACGAGAGACGGTTGTGAAAACAGCAAACCACCCTATATAATAAGGATAAAGGTAAACAAATGGCTAGTCAAAAAATAAGAGTTAAATTAAAGGCATACGATAGCGAGCTTTTGGATAAAAGCGCGGAAAGAATTTCTGAAGCTGCTAAAAAAACAGGAACAAAAGTTGTTGGGCCTGTTCCATTGCCGACTGAGCGTGAAATAATCACTATCTTGCGTGCTGTTCACAAGTATAAAGACTCAAGAGAGCAATTTGAAATGAGAACGCATAAGCGTCTTATTGACATTTATTCTCCATCCGCAAAAACTGTCGACAGTTTGATGAAGCTCGATTTGCCAGCGGGTGTTGACATTCAAATTAAGTTATAGCATGCAACGCGTTACGCATAATGCACAGCGATTGAGAGAATAATCGTGGACTGCGAAATGTGTTTGGGGTGGTGTGAAAAAAATTAAAAAACTAACATTCGTTATGCGTTATGCGTTGTGCATTATGCATTAAAACAAGGATACATCATGGAAAAGGCCATATTAGGTAGAAAAATTGGAATGACTCAAATATTTGACGAAACTGGGCTTAGAGTTCCGGTTACTGTTGTCGAGGCGGGGCCTATGACGGTCGTTAGGCATAAGACTCAAGAGCGTGATGGCTATGAGGCTGTTTTGTTTGCGTTTGAAGAAATCAGAGAGGACAAGTTGAATTCTCCAGAGCGCGGTCTTTTCAAGAAAAACAAACTAGCGACAAAGCGTTACCTTAAAGAGTTTAGGTTGAACGAGCCGGGCAAATATGAAGTTGGAACTGATGTGAAAGTTGATATTTTCACAAATGGCGACATGGTTGATGTCAGCGGAACTTCAAAAGGTCATGGTTTCACGGGTGCGGTCAAGCGTCACAACAAAGCGCGCTTGAAAATGACTCACGGAACAGGGCCAGTTCATCGTTCGCTTGGTTCAACTGGTGCAAATTCAAACCCGTCAAAAAAAATCAAAAACCTCAAAATGGCAGGACAAATGGGTAATGAGAAAGTGACAATTCAAAACCTTCAGATCGTCAAGGTTGACGCGGATAGAAATGTTCTTCTCATTAAAGGGGCTGTCCCGGGGCCAAAAGGCGGATTGGTGACAGTTTGTAACACAGTAAAAAAGTAGCGCATGACGCATAGCGCATAATGCATAGTGATTTAAAAATATTATTTTTAGTATCTTATGGTTTTAGCGTTTCTAGTGGTTGTGCATCAATAAAAATTAACATTCGTTATGCATCGTGCATTAAAAAGGATAACATGCCAAAAGTTCAAATTTACAAGCAAACTGGCGAAAAAGCCAGCACATTAACTCTTAATGAGAAAGTGTTTGACGCGGAATATAACGAACCGCTCATTCATCAAGTCGTCGTGGCGCAATTGAACAACAAGCGTCAAGGCACGAAGTCTACTTTGACAAGAGCCGAAGTTCGTGGTGGAGGAAGAAAGCCTCATCGCCAAAAAGGAACTGGACGCGCGAGAGCGGGTTCGACTCGTTCGCCGTTGTGGACTGGTGGTGGGGTGATATTTGCTCCAAAGCCGAGAGATTTCTCTCAAAAAGTCAACAAACAAGCAAAAAGAGTTGCTCTTTGCAGTGCATTTTCTGAAAAAGTCAGAAATCAAGAGCTTGTTTTGCTTGATGACATTAAATTAGCTGATGCGAAAACGAAAGAAATGGCAAAAATCATGGAAGCGTTAAAGCTTGAAAAAAGCGTTCTTCTCATCACGACGGCTAACAGCGAAAGTGTGATTAGGGCGTCTAGAAATCTTCCAAATGTCAAAACAATCGAAGCAAGTCTAATCAATGTTTATGACCTTGTTGCAAATCAAAGAATTGTTGCAACTGTTGAGGGAATCAAACAAATTGAAGCGCAATATTCAGAGCAAGCGTAATTTTAGTTGATAGTGAATAATGAATAGTGAATAGTTAAGGTATAATTTTAATTTAATAATTTGACAATAACTATTCACTATTCACTATTAGTTATTCACTAAAAGGAGAAAACATGGAACTATATAACATTATTCAAAAGCCAGTCCTGTCGGAAAAAAGTTATGCAGGAATTGCTAATAAAAAATATGTGTTCAGAGTTGCAAAAGATGCAACAAAACCTCAAATCAAAAGAGCGGTTGAAGAAATTTTCAATGTTCAAGTCGAGAGTGTTAACACAACAAACATCAAAGGAAAATATAAGCGTCAAGGTCGTCACGAGGGTTATACTTCTGACTTCAAAAAAGCCTATGTTCAATTGAAACCAAATTCACCTTCAATTTCATTCTTTGACAACCTAGTTTAATAATCTATTGAATATTAATATTGAATATGGAATTTATGAAAATTAAATAATAATTTGACGAAACCTATTCTCCATTATTCAATAAGAGAGGAAGCATCATGCCTATTAAAAGATATAGACCAATAACACCAGCGCAACGTTTTAAGACAACGTTGACTTATGAAGAAATAACGACAAACCAACCGGAAAAGTCGCTATTGGTTTCGCTTAATCAAAAAGCGGGGCGTAATAACACGGGTCGAATCACTGTTCGTCATCGTGGTGGCGGTAACAGAATCAAATATCGTATTATTGATTTCAAACGCAACAAAGACAATATTCCTGCAAAAGTCGCAACAATTGAGTATGATCCAAACAGGTCAGCAAATATTGCTCTTCTTCATTATGCGGATGGTGAAAAAAGATATATTCTTGCTCCAGTTGGACTTTGTGTTGGCGATAGTGTCATGAGCGGTGTTGAAAATATTGACATTAAAGCGGGTAATGCGCTTCCACTTTCAGCAATACCAGTTGGAACAACGGTTCACAACATTGAGATGCAACCGGGTGCTGGCGGGCAAATCGCGAAAAGTGCGGGAGCGTGCGCTCAGTTGATGGCAAGAGAAGGCAAATATGCGACCTTAAAATTGCCATCGGGAGAGATGAGAATGATTCCTGTCAGATGTCGCGCTACTGTTGGGCAAATTGGAAATCTTGACCATGAACTGGTTTCGCTTGGAAAAGCGGGAAGAAAGCGTCACATGGGCATTAAGCCAACTGTTAGAGGTTCTGCGATGAACCCATGCGACCATCCACACGGTGGTGGTGAAGGAAAGTCACCAATTGGTCGTCCGGGTCCAGTGTCTCCATGGGGTCAACCAGCGCTTGGCTATAAAACAAGAAAGAAATCAAAATCTAACAAGTTTATTGTTAAGCGTATTAACTAATTTATTTAATGCAGAATGCAAAATGCAGAATGCAGAATAAAGGTCAAATTTGTTTATTAAATATTAAAAAAATTACAACAACTATTCTGCATTCTGCATTTTGCATTCTGCATTGAGGAAAAAATTATGTCGAGAAGTATCAAAAAAGGGCCTTTTGTGTGTAATAAACTTTTGAAAAGAGTCAGAGCGCAGGGCCATGAAAATAAAAAAGTAATCAAAACATGGTCGAGAGCATCGACTATCTACCCGGATTTTGTTGGTTCAACAATCGCTGTTCATGATGGAAAAAAACACGTTCCAGTCTATTGCACAGAAGAAATGGTTGGACACAAACTTGGAGAATTCGCACCAACAAGAAACTTTCGTGGACATGCGGGGTCGAAAACAACAAAAGGCAAAAAATAATAATGTTTTAATGCATAACGCATAACGCATAACGCATAACGAAAGTTAAATTAGTAGTCTCGTATGCTTGTATCGTTTGTTGTTATTATAAAACATAAAATTTCAACATTCATTATGCACTATGCATTATGCATAATGCGTCAAAAGGAAATCATGGCAACAAGAATGAGAGAAAAAGCGGCATTCCGTCGCGAAAATAAGGACACTCGTCCAAAAGCACACGCAAGATATTTGAGAATATCTCCTTTTAAAGTGCGTGTCGTCCTTGACACAATTCGTGGCAAGGCGGTTAATGATGCTATTGCAAGTTTGAGAGCAACTCCAAAAGCGGCTTCACCAATGGTGATAAAGTTGATTGAAAGTGCTGTTGCAAATGCTGAACACAACCAAAACCTCTCAAGACACGACCTCGTCGTTTCTGAAATCTATGCAGATGCTGGGCCAATCATGAAGAGAATGCAGCCGGTATCAAAGGGAAGAGGTCACCGCATCAACAAAAGAACAAGTCACATCACGGTTATTCTTGATGAGGCGAAAGAAAACTAAAAGCAATTTTAGTGAATAGGGAATAATTAATAGTGAATAACTATTGCCAAATTATTTTAAAGCTTTAACAACAACTATTCACTGTTCGCTATTCGTTATTCACTAAAATAAAGAATTCATTACGCGTTTATGCGTTTAGGAGAAACATGGGTCAAAAGGTATCACCACACGGACTGAGAGTAGGAGTTATTAAAGGTTGGGATGCAACATGGTTTGCAAACAAAAAGGATTTCCCAGCATTGCTTCTTGAAGACAGCAAAATTAGAAAGTTTGTCAAGGATAAGTATTACACTTGCGGTATTTCGCGTGTAATTTTGGAGCGTAGCCAAGGAAAGGTTAGCGTTAACATCCACACTTCGAAGCCCGGTGTTATCATTGGTCAAAAAGGTGCAGGTATTGAGCAACTCAAAAAAGAGCTTGCGAAGCTTGTTCCAGACAAAACTCTCCACATCAACATCATTGAAGTTAAGCGTCCAGACATGGATTCAACTCTTGTTGCTGAAGGAATCGCTGCCGCTCTTGAAAAGAGAGCATCGTTCAGAAGAACGATGAAGCAAGCGATGGGAAGAGTAATGAGAAGCGGAGCAAAGGGTGTCAAAGTTATGGTGTCTGGAAGACTTGACGGCGCGGAAATTGCTCGTTCTGAACATTACCATGAAGGAAGTATTCCACTTCACACGCTTCGTGCTGACATTGACTACGGTGTTGCAACGGCTCACACAACTTTCGGTTGTATTGGAGTAAAAGTGTGGATCTATAAAGGTGAAGTTCTTGGAAAGCGTAAACTTTCAGAAGAGAGTTCAGAGGAAAGCCAAGGACAACAAAGAAGAGAAAGACGCGAAAGAAACTAATTTAAGTTGAATATTAATATCTATATTCAATAAAAAACAAATTCAAGAAATGATAATGCATTGATAAATGCTTATTAAGATAGAAGGACAACACAATGTTAATACCAAAAAGAGTAAAAAGACGCCGAGTTCAGCGCGGTAGAATGAAAGGAAAGGCTAATAAAGGCTGTATTATTGCATACGGTGACTTTGGTCTTGTTGCGCAAAGCTGTGCGTGGATAACATCTAATCAAATAGAAGCGGCTCGTATTGCCATGACAAGACACGTAAAACGTGGTGGAAAAGTTTGGATTAATATTTTTCCTCACAAGTCTGTCACTAAAAAACCTGCAGAAACTCGAATGGGTTCTGGTAAGGGTTCTCCGGAATACTGGGTTGCTGTCGTTAAACCGGGCAGGGTTATGTTTGAAATGGCTGGTGTTAACGAAGATTTGGCAAGAGAAGCGATGAGAAGAGCTGCTCACAAATTGCCAGTAAAATGCAAATTTTATCGCAAAGATGAATTGACAAGCCCAGATGCTCCGGATGCGGGTGCAAAAGAAGTGAAATCTGAGGAGGTGGCTGAATAATGAAAGGTAAAGATATCAGAGAGCTAGACAACAAAGATTTGACAATCAAATTGGAAGATCTCAGAAAAGAACTGTTTAATCTTAGATTTTCTCACACAACTGGACAATTGTCAAATCCAATGCAACTCAACAATGTCAAAAAAGACATCGCAAGAGTGTTGACAATAATGCAAGAAAGAAAATTGCATGGTGACGACTTCAGAAAAGTTGCATCAAAAAGGGGGAAGAAATAACAAATGGAAGCATCAGAAAAAAGAGTAAATATGCGCAAGGTGCGTGAAGGTGTTGTTGTTTCTGACAAAATGGACAAGACAATTGTTGTTCTTGTTAGCGACAAAGTTCCACACCCTATTTATAAAAAGACGATGAACAAATCTAAAAAATACAAAGTGCATGACGAAAACAATGAATGCGGAATCGGCGACACTGTCGAAATTGCAGAAACTCGTCCACTTTCAAGAGACAAGTATTTCAGATTGGTTCGCATTGTCGAAAAAGCAAAATAATATTTTACTATTGAATATTGAATATTGAAATGTGTTGATAAAAAAATATTTTATCTTTATCTATTCCATATTCCATATTCCATATTCGGAGAATAATCATGGTTCAACCACAATCATATTTGAAAGTCGCTGACAACAGCGGTGCAAAAGAAATTATGTGTATCAGAGTTTTGGGCGGAAGTTTTCGCTACTCTGGAAATATCGGCGATGTTATTATCGCATCGGTAAAGTCTGCGACGCCGGGCGGGAATGTCAAAAAAGGTGATGTTGTCAAAGCTGTAATCGTCAGAAGTCACATGGGAATCAATCGTCCAGATGGATCTCATATCAAGTTTGATGACAACGCTGCTGTTATTATTGACAATCAAAAACAACCAAAAGGAACTCGTATTTTTGGGCCAATTGCAAGAGAGCTTCGTGAAAAAGAGTATATGAAAATTATCTCTCTTGCTCCAGAAGTAATCTAAATTTAACGCATAACGCATAACTTATAACTCATAACGATAATAGAATTTTGAATATCGTGATTGAGTCTAACGTTTTCGTCATCGTTAACAATCCAAATAAACATTCATTATGCGTTATGCGTTATGCGTTATGCGTTAAATAAGGAAATATTATGAACTCACTATTCGTTCGCAAAGGCGACACAGTAAAAATGCTTTCGGGCAAAAATAAAGGCAAAACTGGCAAGGTTACAATGGTTAACCCTGAAACTTCTCGTATTGTTGTCGATGGATTGAACATTATCACAAAACATAAAAAACCTCGCTCACAAACTGACAGAGGTGGAATCAGCAAAGTTGCAGGTTCTGTTGATGCATCGAATGTTCAAATCGTTTGTCCAGCATGCGCAAAAACAACAAGAGTTGCTCACATGGAAATCGAAGGCAAAAAAGTGAGAATGTGTAAAAAATGTGAAAAAAGCCTTGATGTCAAATCAGCGGACAAAAAAGCATTGAAAAAAGCAAAAAAAGATGCGGTTGACGCTCCAGCAGAAGAAACAAAAGAAAAAAAATCTGCAAGAAAACCAAAAGCAGTGAAATCTGAAGAAACTGCAAAAGAAGAAACGGTGGTTAACGCGGAAGAAGCAATTCAAGAATAAATTATTATGTAATAGTTAATATGGAGTATTGAATAAGTAATGATTAAATTAGATTTGACAAGACTTATTTAATATTAAATATTCCATATTCAATAATCAAGGAGAAATCATGGCTAAAAAAGATGATCAGGTTACTAAAGAAGTTGTAACCGACGAGCCAAAAGCGAAGAAAGCACCAGCTAAAAAGGCGACTGAGCCAAAAGCATCTTCAAAATCAAAAGAAAAAGCAATAGACGCGATCAAAGAAACTGCGGCTAAGGCAATTGAAGCAATTATGTCAACTGCAAGCATCGAAGAAGCGGGAGCGGAAGTGGCTGCGACAACAGAAAAACCAAAAAAAGCAACGGCGAAGCCAAAAGCAGAACCGAAGCCAAAGACAGAGCCAAAAGAGAAGGTAGAAAAAGAGAAAGCTCCTGCAAAACCGAAAGCCGAGCCAAAGCCTAAAACAGAAGCAAAAGAAAAAGCTCCTGCAAAAGCAAAAGCAGAGCCAAAGAAAGAAGTGAAAGCAGAAGAGTCAAAAGTTGAGCTAGCACCAAAAGCTGTTGAAATTCAGAAAGAAGAGCCAAAAGCGACTCCAGTAGTTGCTCCGAAAGTTGAAGAAGTTAAAAAAGAAGCTTCAAAACCTGCTTCGGCACCAAAAACTGAATCTAAAAAAGAAGAGCCAAAGAGAGTCGCCCCACAAAAGACACTATCGTCTGAAACAAGACATCGTCTTAAAAAGCGTTATTCAACTGAAATTGCTCCAGAACTCAAAAAAGAACAGGGTTATAAAAACATCTTTGAAGTTCCGAAAGTTGACAAAATCATCTTGAACATGAGAATCGGTGACATTAAAGATAACACAAAATCAATCAAACAAGCACAAACTGAACTTGAGCAAATTGCTGGACAAAAAAGCGTCCTAGTTAGAGCAAAAAAATCAGTTTCTAACTTCAAACTTCGTGAGAATCAACCAATCGGTATTAAAGTCACTCTTCGCGGAGAAAGAATGTATGAATTTCTTGACAAACTTATTGCAGTCGCACTTCCACGCGTCAGAGACTTTAGGGGTATTTCGCCAAAGTCGTTTGACGGCAGAGGAAACTACTCAATGGGTGTCAAAGAACAGATTATCTTCCCAGAAATTTCCTATGAAACAGTAGAAAAAGTCAGAGGCTTTGATATTGCAATCGTAACGACTGCGAAAACGGACGCTGATGCACTAGCGCTACTAACAAAAATCGGAATGCCTTTTAGAACATAGAAATTAATTCAGAATTTAGAATTAAGGTCGAATGAAAAAATAAATCATCAATAATTCTTAATTCATAATTTTGAATTCTGAATTAAATTGAAAAACCAATCGTCCAAACTTTGGACAACGGAGAGAAAGTAAACATGGCTAAAAAAGCAATGGTACAAAAACAGCAGAAAAAGCAAAAATACTCAACGAGAGAATACACCCGTTGCAGTATGTGTGGGCGCCCACATGCGGTTCTTCGCAAGTATGGCATCTGCAGAATTTGCTTTCGCAACCTAGCCTATAAAGGTGAAATTCCGGGAGTTCGCAAGGCTTCTTGGTAGTATTATAGAATGCAGAATGCAGAATGCAGAATGCAGAATATAGGTGAAAATTATTATAATAGTCTTTAAATAAAGACGAAGAAACTAGAAAAGTCTAACAATTATTTTGCATTTTGTATTTTTGCATTCTGCATTATAATAAAAGAGGTTTAAATGATAACAACAGACCCAATTGCAGATTTGCTGACAAGAATAAGAAATGCTCAAATTGCTCGACACGACACTGTCGCTATTCCAACTTCAAAAATGAAGAGGGCGATTGTTGAGATTCTTCAAGGCGAAGGATATATCACTTCACACGAGGCGGTCGAAATCGACGGGCACCCTCATATTTTGATAACTCTTAAATATGGGAGAGGTTTTGCTAAAGTTTTGACAAACCTAAAGCGTGTTTCAAAGCCGGGGCTTAGAGTTTATTGCGGATATGAAGATTTGCCAAAAGTTTTAAACGGTCTTGGTGTTGCCATCATTTCAACATCAAAAGGCGTTATGACTGACAAAGAAGCGCGCAAAAATAAAATTGGTGGCGAAGTGCTAGCGTATATTTGGTAGCTTTATTCAATGCAGAATGCTAAATGCATAATGCAGAATTGATGTCAAAATTGACACGAGTGTGTCGATCCTCGGTAAAGCCGAAGGAGTTCAAAAAATTTTAACAATAATTATGCATTATGCATTTAGCATTCTGCATTAAAAAAGGAAAACATGTCAAGAGTCGGAAGAGCAGAAATAGCATTGCCAGCAGGAGTTACAGTCGGTGTTGAAAACAACACTGTCACAGTAAAAGGACCTAAAGGTGAATTGTCGCAATATATTGACGACAGAAACATCGTGATTGAAAACAACGGTGCGGTTTTGAATGTTGTTCGCAAAAGTGAAAGCAAATCAACAAAAGCAAAACATGGACTTTACCGTCAACTTATTGCAAACATGGTCAAAGGTGTTGTTGAGCCATTTTCAAAAACCCTTATTGTTAAGGGTGTTGGTTACAAAGTTGCTCTTGCGGGAAACAAAATAACAATGAACGTAGGTTTGTCCCACACTGTTGAGTTTGTTTCACCTCAAGATGTAACGCTTGCTTGTCCGGATGCAAACACTATTGTTGTCAGTGGAATCAGCAAGCAAAGAGTTGGTCAAGTCGCGGCAACACTAAAAAGCAAAAAACCAGTTGAACCATACCATCTTTATGGAATTCACTATCAAGGCGAGCGCTTAGTGAAGAAAGAGGGTAAAACAAGCGGAAAGTAAAAAATAACGCATAACTCATAACGATTGTAAAAACACTTTAACATTCATTATGAATTAGGCGAATATGAAGACATGCATCAAAAAAATTAACATTCGTTATGCTTATGCATTATGCATTATGCGTCTAGGAAACCATCATGATAACAAAACAAGACAAAAACAAAGCACGTGAAAAACGTCACAAAAGAGTGAGAAAAAATATTTTTGGAACTGCACAAAGACCAAGAATGAATGTTTTTCGCTCTGCAACTCATATTTATGCTCAATTGATTGATGATGAACAAGGAAAAACACTTTGCTCTTCTTCAACAGTTGCAAAAGATGTTGATGTTAAAAAACTTAACAAGACAGAAGCGGCTAAAAAAGTTGGACAAGAAATTGCTAAAAAAGCAAAAAAACTAAAAATCAACACAATAGTTTTTGACCGCGGTGGCTACCTCTACATCGGACGAGTTAAAGCACTCGCTGATGGAGCAAGAGAAGAAGGACTAGTTTTCTAGTTTTTGATTTGCAATTGACAGATTGAAGTCAAATTAAGATATCATAAACTTGCAAATAGTAAGTTGCAAATTGTCAATTTAAACTAAATATAGAGCAATTCTCATCATGCACATTTGTGCATTTAAGAAGGAACATAAAATGGAAGAAAGACAAAAAAGAACGCCAAGAGAGCGTGAACCAAGAAGAACTGACGAGAGACCAGATGACGGAATCAGAAGCAAACTGATTGCGGTTAATCGCGTTACAAAAGTTGTCAAAGGTGGAAGAAACATGCGTTTTTCTGCTCTGGTTGTTGTTGGCGACGGCAATGGCTCAGTTGGTGTTGGACACGGAAAAGCAAACGAAGTTCCAGAAGCAGTCAGAAAAGCTGAACAGCAAGCAAGACGCAAGATGGAGAAAATTGCTCTTAATGAAAGCACTATTCCTCATGAAATCATCGGACACTTCGGTGCTTCAAAAGTCTTGTTGAAGCCTGCACCAGAAGGAACGGGGATTATTGCGGGAGGATCGGTTCGTGCGGTTGTTGAACTTGCGGGCATCAAAAATATCACTGCAAAATCTCATGGTTCAAGAAACCCAATCAACTCAACAAAAGCTGCAATTCAAGGACTTTATGGACTTCGTTCAGCAGAGCAGGTGGCTAGGGGAAGAGGAAAGTCAGTCGAGGAAATCCTTAATTAAAATCATTGAATATTGAACGCTGAATATTGAATAGGTAATGATAAACTATTTTATCGACACATATTCCATATCAATGGAGAAATCATGGCTAAGAAAGAAGCAAACAAACAAATCAAAATCACATTAGTAAAAAGCACAATTGGTTGTCTTGAAAAACAAAAAAAGACAATCCAAGCTTTGGGCTTGAGAAAAATAAGACAAAGTGTCACTCACTCGGACAGCGAAAGCTTAAGAGGAATGCTGTTCGTCGTCAAACACTTGGTAAAAGTAGAAGAAATCGCTTAATTCAGTGAATAATGAATAATGCATAATAATAGGTGCAGGATAGAATTGATTTAAAATTATTCTACTATCACTATTTACTATCACTATTCACTATTCACTCTAAATTTAGATTAGGACAAAATGTCGAATCGAAAAAACTAGAGGAAATCACTATGAAAATACACACTATTCAACCCCAAGCGGGCTCAAAGAAAAAAGAAAAAAGACTTGGTCGTGGCATTGCCAGCGGTCATGGCAAAACATGTTGTAAAGGGCACAAAGGTCAGTGGGCACGCAGTGGCGGTGGTGTTAGCATCGGTTTTGAAGGTGGGCAAAAACCTCTAATGAGAAGAATCCCGAAAAGAGGGTTTGATAATGCTTTCAAAAAAGAATATTCAATTGTTAACTTAAGTGACCTTGAAAGATTTGATGCGAAAACAGAAATCAATGCTGAAACACTTCTTGAATTTGGAATACTTTCAAAAGTCGAAGAGTATGGGGTGAAAATTCTTGGTTCGGGAACTTTGACAAAAGCATTAACAGTCAAAGCAAACAAGTTTTCAGAAGGTGCAAAAAAAGCAATTGAAGCTGCTGGCGGAAAAGTAATCGAAATCGAAATCATCAACAACAGCCTTAACGAAAAAGGCAAAAAGAGACCTCTTTCTGAAAGAGGGGCAAAGTAATTGATCAATGTATAATACACAATGCGCAGTTAGTGAGAGTTACTAAATAGGCTCAATAAAAATTGTGAATTGTGAATTGGAGAAATAAATGTTCACAACATTAATCGACTCATTTAAAAATAAGGATGTAAGGAAGAAAATCCTAATAACACTGGGACTACTGTTTTTGTTTAGACTCGGTGCATGGCTTCCTATTCCGGGAATTGACCCAAGCATTTATTATGTCGGTGCTGAAAACACGATGCTAATGCTTCTTGGTTCAATCACGGGTGGAGCGCTTTCAAATGGTGCGTTCATGGCAATCGGTGTCATGCCTTATATTAACGCGTCGATTATAATGCAACTTTTAACAGTCGCTATTCCAAAATTCGATGAATGGCGCAAACAAGGTGATGAAGGAAAAGAAAAACTCAATAAAGCAACAAGGTATTTAACACTGCTTCTTGCAATTGCTCAATCAGTTGGAATTGTCGTCACTTGGTCGAACCAAGGCGCTCTTGCTGGTGGAGAAATCCTTCCGGTTTGGCTTGTTGGAATTATCGTTTCACTGTGTCTTATTGCGGGAGCGATGCTCACAATGTGGATTGGTGAGAGAATCACGGAACTTGGCGTTGGAAATGGTATCTCACTACTGATATTCGTCGGAATTATCGCAACAGCGGGTATTGCTCTTATTAGCAACATCGCGGGAATTGCTAGTTTTGCAACAGCGGGAAGTCAAGATAACACTCCAATATTCCATTTAATAGGCTTCTTAGGGCTTGTAATACTGATATTCACATTTATCGTATTCATTGATGCGTCAGAGCGACGAGTTCAAATTCAATACGCAAAACAAATCAAAGGCCGAAAACAGTATGGTGGCCAATCAACTCACATCCCAATCAAGCTCAACGCGTCTGGTGTTCTTCCGATCATCTTCGCATCAGCGATTGTTTCATTCCCGTCATTGATTATGGGCATGATACCCGCACTTCAAGAAACTAACTTCATGATTAACGTTTGGCAACCACACTTCGGAGTTGGAAGACCAGTGTATAGCGTCGTCGTCGGTCTCTTGATTTTCTTCTTCGCATTCTTCTATGCTCAAATCCAGTTCAATCCAGAAGAAGTCGCAAGAACAATTCAGCAAAATGGTGGTTTTATTCCGGGTATTCGTCCGGGCAAGCCAACAGCGGAACATCTCAAGCGCATTTCAAGAAGATTAACATTCTTTGGTGCATTGTTCCTTGCGTTTATCGCAATTGTTCCAGCAATTATATTTGACCTAGTTTTTGAAGATCCGGGACTAATCGGAGCATTCACAGCAACAGGACTTCTAATCGTTGTTTCAGTTGCCCTCGACTTCGACAAACAACTTCAAAGTCAATTGATGATGAAGCAGTATAAAGGCTTTTTAAAGTAGAGTGAAATGTGAAGGGTGAAGTTAAGGATAATCAATGCAGCATTACGTTCAACCCCAGACTCTTGACTCTATATGGAGGGACTCCATACATGAAACTAATCATCTTCGGCGCTCCGGGATCTGGAAAAGGTTCTCAAGCACCAAATCTCAACAAAGAATACGGTCTTTTTCATCTTGCGACAGGCGATATTTTGAGAAAAAATATCAAAGAGGAAACTCCTCTTGGCATTGAAGCAAAGAAATACCTAGACAAAGGCATGCTCGCACCAGACGAGGTTGTCATAGGGCTTGTTGAGGAAAAACTCAAATGCAAAGAGTGTGAACAAGGTGTTTTCTTTGATGGATTCCCAAGAACGCTTGAGCAAGCAAAAAAACTTGATGAAATCACCACAATTGATAAAGTGATTTATCTTGAAGTCGACTTTTCAATACTTCTCGCAAGAATAACGGGCAGACGCTCTTGTGAGTGTGGAAAAACAATTCACATCAAAAGAATGAAAACGGAAGAATGTGAGTGTGGAAAAATACTTTATCAAAGAGAAGACGACACAGAAGAGATGGTCAAACCAAGAATTGAAACCTTTCTTGCCCAAACTGCTCCATTAATAGAATATTATGAAAAGCAAGGAAAACTGATAACGATTGATGGAGACGGAGAGATTGAAGATATATTTGAGGTAATTAAAGAAAAGTTGGGCTAAGAATTGTTGAATAGGTAATGATAAAAAAATTGACAAGAATTTTCGACCTTTTTGACGGAGAGTGCAAATACACGCAGAATCCGAGAAACCAGTCGAAGACTGTTGACAAGGGTCTTCGACCCCTTTGTGAGGATGTTTCTAATAATAGCAATCTCCGACAAGAGCATCAAAGATGCTTGACAAAGGTCTTCGACCCTCTTGACGCTGAATGCGAATGCAAGCAGAACCCAACAAAGCAGTCGAAGACTGTTGATAAGGACTTTCAGCCCTTTTGAAGGAAATTGCTATTACTTAGACTTCTCCGACAAAGGCATCGAAGATGCTTGACAACACATATTCCGTATTCAATAAAAAAATGGTTAAGAGCGAAAAAGAAATTCAGAAAATGCGTGTTGCGTGTCAAATTGTGGCATCTGCACACAAGCATATAGAAAGCTATATCAAAGCAGGGGTCACAACCGAAGAGCTTGACGAAATTTTAGAAAAATTCATCATCTCGCAAGGAGCAAAACCAAACTTTAAAGGCTATCGAAAATATCCAAAAACTGCTTGTATATCCGTCAATGACGTTGTTGTTCATGGAATACCAAGCGAAAAAATAATCCTAGCTGACGGTGATATCGTTTCAATCGATGTTGGAGCCGTCAAAGATGGTTATCATGGAGATGCAGCAAGAACATATGCGGTCGGAGAGATAACAAAAGAAAAACAAAAACTCATTAACGTCACCAAAGAGTGCTTTTTCAAAGGCATGACAGAAGCAAGAGCTGGCAGGCGAGTTGGAGACATAGGTTGTGCGATTCAAAGACACGCAGAATCAAATGGCTACTCGGTTGTTCGTTCGTTAACTGGACATGGCATTGGAAAAAAACTCCACGAAGACCCAAGTATTCCGAACTTTGGAAAAGCAGGAACAGGAACATTACTTAAAAACGGAATGACATTAGCAATTGAACCGATGATAAACGAAGGGACATTCCATGTTATTTTTGAAAATGATGGTTGGACTTGCAGGACTAAAGATGGAAAAATGAGCGCTCACTATGAAGAAACGATTCTAGTTACTAATGGTGATGCAGAAATTTTGACAAAAATTAATGAATAGTTAAGGAAAAGTTTGCCATTATCAAAAAAATCATTTATAGCAAAACCTAATAAAAGAATCTAAAATGCTTGAAAAGGGTCTTCGACCTGTTTGCTAACGAATTTCTCATAAAAGAAATTTCTCACAAAAGCATCCAAGATGCTTGACAAGACACGATAAATTATGCTATAATGTATCGTTTGCGAAAAAATTCACAAACACTAGCCACTAATTGTTATTATTTATTCACTGAAAAGATGGACAAACGAACCAAAACATCCAAGATACCAGCCCTCGGACAAATCGTCATTTCAACAATGGGACATGACAGAGGAAGAATGTATTTGGTGACAAAAGTCATCGATCACGAATTTGTGGAAATCGTTGATGGGCAATATCGAAAACGAAAAAATCCGAAAAAAAAACGATTCAAACACTTATTAGTTATTAAAGAGGAGACACTTTCTCTTGATAAAATAGAAACTCACAACGACAAAGAAATTGCAAGAACACTATTAATGTTCTGCAAGGACAAAAAAGACGAAGGCCACAAAGTGACCAAAGGAGGCGACACGACAAAAAGTAAAGTGTCGAAGACATAATATGAAAGTAAGAGCATCAGTAAAACCAATGTGCAACAACTGCAAAGTCGTGAAACGCCACGGCAGGATTGTAATAATTTGCCCAAAATACCCAAATCACAAACAAAGACAAGGCTAAAATCAACCCACAACTCACAATTGCACGATTCATAACGAAAGATAGAATTTTGCAAACTAATTTTAATAATCGTTATGCGTTACGCGTTAAGCGTTGAACAAGGAGATTTATGCCAAAAGACGATAGCATTGAAGCAGAAGGAGAAGTGATTGAAGCACTTCGCAATGCAACATTCCGTGTTAAACTCAACAACGGACACATAGTTCTATGCACGATTTCTGGTAAAATCCGCATGCACTACATCAAAATTCTTCTCGGCGACAAAGTCAAAATTGAAATGTCACCTTATGACATAACAAGAGGAAGAATAACCTACCGCAATAAGAACTAATTCATAATTGAGGTCAAAAAAATTAATCAATCAATAATTATGCATTATGCATTATGCATTTGCATCAGGAGCAAAATATGGCGCGTATCGCAGGGGTGGATATCCCAAGAGAAAAAAGAATAGAAATCGGACTAACCTATGTTTTTGGCATAGGCAGACGCACTTCGGAAAAAATCCTTGCTGAGACTGAAGTTGACCCGAACACAAGAGTTAAAAATCTCAGTGAAACGGAGTTAAACAAACTCAGAACCTATATCGACAAAAACATCAAAGTCGAGGGTGACCTTCGTCGTGATGTCGCACTTTCTATTAAGCGTCTCATGGAGATTGGTTGTTATCGTGGAGTCCGTCACAGAAAAGGACTTCCAGTTCGTGGGCAGTCAACAAAGCAAAACGCAAGAACAAGAAAGGGCAAAAAGAAAACTGTCGGCAAAAAGAAAAAATAAAGCCACTAGTGGCTTTTGTCTGAACTATTTCTAGGAAAGGCATTAGAATTTTTTAAAAAACATAATCAACAATTGTGCATTAAGCATTATGCGTTGAATTGTTCTCTCCCAATGGAGAGAAAAGCGAAATTAAGTCCAAAAGGACACTCGGAGAGAAAGCAATGGCTGCACCAAAACAAAGAAAAACATCTCGTGGCACATCAAGAAAGCCAAAAGTGACAAAAAATGTTGACAGAGGACAAGTTCATGTTCAAGCATCTTTCAACAACACTATCATAACAATAACTGACACTCGTGGGAACACTATTTCCGCGTCTTCTGCTGGTGCGCTTGGATTCCGTGGTAACAGAAAATCAACACCATACGCCGCTCAACAAGCATCAGAGAAAGCAGCATTGCTTGCAAAAGACCATGGAATGAGAAGCGCAGATGTTTTTGTTAAAGGCCCGGGGTCAGGCAGAGAGAGTGCGATCAGAGCGGTTGAAAACTCAGGAATCAGAGTGACAAGCATTACCGATGTTTCGCCAATTCCACACAACGGATGCCGTCCACCAAAACGCAGACGCGTTTAATTTTAAAATGCATAATGCAGAGGCATAATGCAGAATTAAGGAAAAACTACCACAAAAAAAATTCGAACAACAATTATGCATTATGAATCATGCATTATGAATTGGAGATAAAATGGCAAAATACACTGGAGCAGATTGCAGAATATGTAGACGCGAGGGCACAAAATTATTTTTGAAAGGCGAAAGATGCACTTCAAAAAAATGTGCTATTGAAAGAAGACCAAACAAAGGTCCCGGTTTCCACGGCACTTCAAGAAAGAAGCCATCGGAACACAATATCCAATTGCGCGAAAAGCAAAAAACAAAAAGAATCTACGGTCTTTTGGAAAAACAATTCCATAGCTACTATGTTGAAGCTCAACGCCAAAAAGGTATTACTGGTGAAAACATGTTAATGCTTTTGGAAAAAAGACTGGATAATGTTGTTTTCAGAATGGGTATCGGCTCATCTCGTGGAATGTCTCGCCAAATCGTTAACCATGGGCATATTTGTGTCAACGGAAGAGTTGTCAACATTCCGTCATATCAAGTTAAACGTGGCGATGTTATCAGCGTGAAAGAATCAAAAAAAGAAAACGAAATGTTTAAAGAGTTGAAAGGTGCTAAAATTGTCATGCCTAAATGGGTTGAATTCGACACCGAATCATTTCTTGGCAAAATCATCGAAAACCCAACAAGAGAAGACATTGATTTAAAAATCAACGAGCAACTTATTGTCGAACTTTATTCTAAATAATGCTTGATTTTAAATGCAGTATTCAGAACATTGGTCAAAAACATTAATTTAAAATAACAATAATTGTGCATTATGACTTGAGCATTGTGCATTGAAAAAAATCGGAGATTTTTTAATTATGATGGAAATCGAAAAGCCACGCATCGCCATTGAAGAAAACATTGATGCAAGGCAAGCAAAATTTATTATTGAACCGCTTGAGCGTGGATATGGAATCACGCTTGGAAATGCCCTCAGAAGAGTGTTGCATTCAGCACTTCCGGGTGCCGCGGTTGTTGGTGTTCGCATTGAAGGCGCGCCACACGAGTTCACAAGCATCAAAGGCATCAAAGAAGATGTCGTTGACATAATTTTGAATCTAAAACAACTTAATATCAAAGCGAACTATCAAGACAAATCGCTCAAAAAAGTGCTGAAAATATCTCGCACTAAACCGGGTGTTGTCACTGCCGCAGACATTGAAATGGATCCAGAGGTTGAAATTTTGAACCCAGACCTCTATATTTGCACTATCGATGACGGCGGAAAATTCAATGCAGAACTGACTGTTGGCAGAGGGCGTGGTTATGTTGTTGCTGATAAAAACAAAGATGCGACTCAACCAATTGGTTTTATTGCAATCGACTCTATTTTCACACCCGTCAAAAGTGCCGCATATTCAGTTGAATCAACGCGTGTTGGTCAAAACATTGACTATGACAAATTGACAATTGATTTGGCAACAGACGGAAGTTTGAGCGCGAAAGAAGTTTTGAGTCTTGCTGGAAAAGCAATCAAAGACCACGTCGAAATTTTTGTCGGATTGTCGGCAACTATTGCAGGAATGGATATTCTTATTGCAAGAGATGAAGACAGAGCGCTAAGAATTTTGGAAATGAGCATTGAAGAAATGGATTTGAGCGTCCGTTCCTACAACTGCTTGAAGCGCGCAGGTATCTACACAGTCGAAGATTTGACAAAACGTAGCGAAGATGACATGCTTAAAGTCAGAAATCTCGGCAGAAAATCGCTTGATGAAGTTATCTATAAACTTCAAAATTTGGGCTTAGACCTCAAAAAAGAATTCTAATAATTCAATGAATAGTGAATAGTTATTAAAAGATGATTATTTTAAAAATTCTAACCAACACTATTCACTATTCACTATTCACTGGAGACACCATGATAAACAGAAAACTTGGAAAAAGAACAGATCAAAGAATGGCACTATTGCGTGGACAAGTCACGCAATTGCTTTGGCATGGAAGAATTGAAACAACTCATGCAAGAGCAAAAGAAGTGCAAAGCCTAGCTGAACAACTAATCACGCTTGCGGTTAATTCCTACACCGACACCGTCAAAAAAGTCGAAACAAGAATCAAGCACGACAAAAAACGCGACAAAAAAGGCAATTTGACGGTCACTGAAAGAGAAGTGAAAGTCGAATTGATTAACGATGGGCCAACCAAATTAAACGCCAGAAGAAAAATCATGGCGAATGTCTATGATGTCCAAGAAATTAGAGCAAAAGGCGAAACAAAAGCTCAATTCAGAATCAGAACTGAACACATCGCCCACCCTCTAATTGAAAAAATCTTCAACGAATATGCTCCGAAGTACGCGCAAAGAGCTGAAGACACCGGAACAAAAGGTGGCTACACCCGCGTCCTAAAAATGGGACCTCGCCGTGGTGACGCAGCAGAACTAGCACTCATCGAACTAGTCTAATCAAAACATCAAACCAAAACACCTCATTATTTTAATGAGGTGTTTTGGTTTTTAATATAGTGTGATAGAAAAAAAATTCAATAGCGATTTAAAAGAAGTAAACAAAAGAGAAAACAATAAAGAACTCAGATTCACACGACCAAGTGCAATTGATACTAAATAAGTTTATAATGCAGATTAAAAGTGTGGAAAATAATGAAGCAATGCTTGCAAAAAGTACTTACAAGGGTCTTCGACCCTCTTGACGGAGAGTGCTAGTTCAAGCAGAACCCGACAAAGCAGTCGAAGACTGTTGACAAGGGTCTTCGACCCCTCTGTTGGGGTAACTCCATGTAAAGTAATCTCAGACAAAAGGACTGAAAATTCTTTACAATGGTCTTCGACTCTCTTGACGGAGATTGCTAGTTCAAGCAGAACCCAACAGAACAGTTGAAAACTGTTGACAAGGGCTTTCAGCCCTTTTGAAGGAAATTGCTACTACTTGAACTTCTCCGACAAAGGCATCAAAGATGCTTGACAAGGATCTTCGACCCGTTTGACGCTGAACGCGAATACACGCTGAACGCGAATACACGCAGAACCCGACAAAGCAGTCGAAGACTGTTGACAAAGGTCTTCGACCCTCTTGACGCTGAATGCGAATACAAGCAGAATCCGACAAAAGCGTCTAAGACGCCTAGACGCTTTCTAAGAGCATTTTGTCGGCGACTAGGGCGATGAATTCTCCGTTAGTTGGTTTTTCTTTGTTGGAATAGACTCTGATGCCGAAAAGGGAATTGATATTTTCAATTTTACCTCTGTTCCAAGCGACCTCAATTGCATGGCGGATTGCACGCTCGACTTTTGATGGTGAAGTGTTGAACTTTGTTGCAACATCGGGATAGAGTCTTTTGGTTATTGAGTTGATGATGTCTGGATTGTCAACCGCGAGTTTGATTGCTTCGCGAAGGAAACTGTAGCCTTTGATGTGGGCAGGAATTCCACACATAATGAAGATATTAGTGATTCTCTCTTCAAGTGTGTTGGTGCGAAAGAGCATATTCGACTTGTCATAGGACTTGAAAAGTTCTTGACTTGCATTTTGCATCATTGGTCGCGTTGGAGTGTTCGGTGTTGCATGAATTGTTTTTCGTTGTCTGACTAGTCCCAAGAGTTGGTCTTTGATTGCTTGCGCTCCAGTTGGCTTGACCATATAGTAGTCCGCACCCTCGTTCATCGCCTTTGAAATGAATGCATCAGCTGAAAGGGCACTGACAACAAGAATTTTCGAGTCTCCCTTTTCAATGCGATTCAAAAATCCAAACCCGTCAAGTTGTGGCATGACAATGTCCAAAATAACCGCGTCAATATTGAGTGCTGAAAACATTGAGACTGCCATGAGTCCATCATGCGCTTCTCCAACAACCTCAAAATCTTCTTCATTTGAAAAGTAGTCCGAAAGTTCTTTTGCATAAGCTAGGTCATCTTCAACGATTAATAATTTGATTTTATCCATTTTTCTCTCCCATTGTGCATTGTTGCGACAACATATGATTTAATACTACACATATTTTATCAAATACAACAAAAAAAGAGAAAAAACTTCCAAGGGTGAAAAAACTCTTTTTTAGGGAATTTTTCACAAAATTCATCCGAAATTATCCGAAAAGGTCACAAATTGTCGAAATAATATTGCAACTTAGTTGCTTTTGTCGGCAAAACTCAATTAACACAAAAAAAAAGACGAAAGAAATAGTGCTTTCGTCTTTTGTTTTTAAGTGCGAATAGTGCTGCACTTTTCAATATTATAAAAAAATAAAACTTTTAACCATTGTTAGTTGAACATTAAGTGCTAATATTAGCTAAGAGTATCTTCCTTTGAAATAATCTTGAATTAAAACAATGGGAGTTCCTTTTGAACCAGAACCAACGCTTAAATCGGCAAGGCTTCCAAGAAGGTCGGGGAGTTGTCTTGGAGTTGTTCCGAGTCTATTTGGGTCGTCGATTTTCATTTTGTCTTGAGTTGCGATGATTTCTTTGATTTTTTTCTCGCGCTCAGCCTTTGGAAGGTCTTCAAATTGAGCGACAAGGTTTTTTAGTTTTGCTTCTGGTCGTGATGCACTTTTCAGTCCATCTGTGAATCCGGGTGAGACAACTGGATCAGCAAGTTCCCAAATTCCGCCAACAGGGTCTTTGAAAGCTCCATCTCCAAAAATCATAACATGAGGTGCAACCGAAAACCTTTTTTTCAATTCACTTTGCAATTCATAGGCAAACTTTTCACCGTCTCTTGGGAACAATTTGACTTTGTTGTTGCCAGCCATGTTTGAGCCAAGAAGACCATAGTCGGGGTTGTAGCCACTGCCGTTAACACTAGATTTCAAAATATCACAAAGTTTAATGACTTTTTCCGCGCCCTCGCTGATTAGGTAATCTTTGAGCATGTCGCGGGTGTGAATTGTTCCAGCGATGATATTTTTGGTGTATTTCAAAATATCCGCTGGGTTTGATGAAATAACAACCTCAATGTTATTTGCCGCCTTTTGATAAACCTCAACATAGTCGATGCCAGTGAAAAGATGGCTAGGTTTTCCATATTTTTTTGAAAAAGCTTCGGGAGTGTAGAGGTTGTCATCCTTTACATACGGATTGAAATTCTTCAAAAGGGAATTGCCAACCTCGTCAATAGGACTAATCAAAACAGTCAATTTCTTGACTCCTTTCGCAATGCCTCTTAAAATATTCAAAAAACGGTTGCGAGAAACTGGAGTTGGGTGAACAAGCCCAACATGAGAATTTCCAAATTTTGCTTTGATGTCTTCGGCAATGTCATCAAGTGTTGCAAAATTGCCTTGCGTGATTGCAAGAACGGCTTCAGTGACACAAACAACATCATCATTATTAAATTTGATATTATTTTCCTCTGTCGCTTTTTCCAAGCTGTCTGCAACAACTTTCACAAGATCATCACCCTCTTCAATAATAGGCGTTCTGATTCCTCTAACAATAGTTCCAATTTGACTCATTAAGGTTTGTTCTCCTTCGTTCCTTTTAGAAATTTTGAGACTAAAGAAAAATAATACCACAATTCCCCAACCTCTGTCAAGCATCTTAGATGCCTTTGTCGGAAAATTTCTAATAGAAGCATTCTTCAACAAAAGGGGCCTCCAACTCTCTCTTGACGCTGAGCGCGAATGCAAGCAAAACCCACAAACCAGTCGAAGACTGTTAACAGGGGATTTCAGCCCTCTCTGTTGGAGAGTTTTTTAGTAAAAGTAATTTTTCACAAAAGCATCTAAGATGCTTGACAAGGGTCTTCGACCCGTTTGATGCTGAATGCGAATACAAGCAGAATCCGACAGAACAGTCGAAGACTGTTGTCAAGGGTCTTTTGATTCTTTTGACACAAGGTGTGAGTATTAGCAAAGCTTGGCAAGGGGTTGAAAACCCTTGACGTAGGGGATTGATTTTTGTTATAATGGTTTATCATGAAAAAATTAAACAGAGAAGAAATTGAAAAAATATTGCCACATCGTGCCCCAATGCTGTTGCTAGATGAGGCATGGGAAGGTGGGGGGGCTTACACCATTAAAGGCGATGAGTTTTTTTTGCAGGGTCATTTTCCAACTCAGCCGATTGTTCCGGGAGTCATCTTGTGTGAAATAATGGCACAGAGCGTTTGCGTGACTTTTCAAGGACAGTTTGAAGGAAAAAACACATTTTTGACCGGGATTGATGGAATCAAAATTCGCAACAAAGTTGTTCCGGGCGACACTTTCAGAACAGAAGTTGTCATCAAGAAAAAATTTGGGCCAATGTTTTGGCTTGATGCAAAAGGTTATGTCGGCGACAAGCTGTGCATAAGTGGAGTGTTGCAATTTGCTATTGGCTAGGAATCAAAAAACGCCCCGCTTCATCAAAGAAGTGGGGCGTTTTTTTGTAGAAAATATGATGGAAAGATGGAAAAAAGAGATTCGGAGTTATATGACTGATTACGATTTTTTGCAAAGGTAAAAATCTAATCAAGAGATGATTGAATCCGAATCATTTGCTTTTTCATCACTCTAAAACATTCTCGATGACCAAATAGTCATAGTCCACTTCTTCAATGAAGTCCGATTTTCGAAAACGAACGATGTTGAAGTTGTCAAAATGGTTGACATGAGTTTTCAAAATGAGTGGAGAGGGGATGTCAAATTCATAACAAATTTCATTCAAATACTCGTCGAATTTGCTTGATGAGTATTTTTCTTCTCGTTTGTAGATTTGGTCTCGTGTTATTTTTTCGCCCGAAATCGTTTTTGCCCAAAGTTTTATCATGACAATATTATAACTACTTAATAATTAAAAGTCAATCAATTCAATTGACATGAAAAATTAAAAAGTGTAAAATGGAAAAGATAAAGGAGAAATTTTAATTTTATGGCACAAATTTTATTAACCGCAGAAGGTAAAAAGCAACTTGAAGAAAGATTGCATGACTTGAAAGTCCGTGGTAGAGGCGAAGCGGCGGAGCGCATTCGTGTTGCTCGTGAGTTCGGCGACCTGTCGGAGAACGCGGAATATGACATAGCAAAAGAAGAGCAAGGAAAACTTGAAGCGGAAATTTCTGAAATCGAACAAAAACTTCGCAATGTTGTCATCATCGACGAAAAACAACGTGGTGACCTTGTTGGTATTGGTTCAAAATTGAAAGTCAAAGAACTTTCTGTTGGCATGGAGTTTGAATATGTCATAGTTGGAACTCATGAAGCGAACCCAATGGAGGGAAGAATATCGAATGAGTCTCCACTAGGCCGTGCCCTAATCGGTGGCAAAAAAGGCGAAGAAGTAACCTATACTGCACCAGCAGGAGTGAAAAAATATAAAATTCTGTCAATCAACTAAGAAAAAAAGATTATTATAATTAATTGAATATTGAATATTGAATATTGAATATGTGAGGTAAAAAATGTTAACAACACATATTCCATATTTCATATTGCATATTCCATATTTACATCATGGAAAAAACAGAACTACAAGACATCAGCGAACAAGCCCAAATTAGACTTGAGAAACTTGTCGCATTGAAAAAAGAGGGGAAAGACCCTTATCATGAAACTTCGTTTCCAGTCTCTCACAAAAGCGGACAAGTAGTCGCGGACTATGACTCGCTTGAAGGAAAAGACGTCACAATCGCAGGTCGCATAATGACGAGACGCATTATGGGCAAGGCGTCCTTTTGCCATGTCCAAGATAGCGCTGGACAAATTCAGTCCTATGTCCGTGTTGACGCGCTTGGCGATAGTGATTATGAAGAATTTCTTCGCTTCGACATTGGTGACATCATCGGTGTCACTGGCGAAGTTTTCAAAACCAAAATGGGCGAAGTGAGCGTGAAAGCAAAATCAGTCAAACTGCTTTCAAAAAGTTTGCTTCCACTTCCAGAAAAATTTCATGGTTTGAAGGACAATGACTTGAGGTATCGTCAACGTTATCTTGACTTAATCATGAACACGGAGGTGTTAGACAAATTCAAAGCACGCTCTTTAATCATCAAAGGAATAAGAGAATATCTTGAGAGCGAGGGTTTTATTGAGGTTGAAACCCCAGTGCTCGACACAATCGCAGGAGGTGCGTCTGCACGCCCTTTCACGACTCACCACAATACTTTGGGGCTTGACATGTTTTTGAGAATTGCTCCAGAACTCTACCTCAAACGACTCATTGTTGGTGGTTTTGACAAGGTTTATGAACTGGGGAGAATGTTCAGAAATGAGGGCATGTCTTATAAGCATAATCCAGAGTTCACAATGATGGAGCTATACAGTGCCTACACTGACTACAACGAAATGATGAGATTAACCGAGGGGGTCTATGACCATGTCATGAAGAAACTAGGTCTTTCAAATAAAATTGTTTATGGCGAAATGACAATCAACATGAAGACTCCGTTCGCGCGTTTGACGATGAAAGACGCAGTCAAAAAACATGCGAAGTTTGACATCGATTCATTCAAGTCGGTCGATGACGCAATTAAAGGTGCGAAAAAAATCGGCGTCCATATTGAAACAAAATCACCAGAAAAAAAACCATTGAATGTCACAAAAGAAAGCGTTCTTTATCAAGTGTTTGACAGCATTGAGGACAAACTCATTGATCCAGTTTTCATCACGGAGTATCCACTTGAGGTTTCTCCTCTTGCGAAAAAAATTGCGAATAATCCGCTCTACACTGAACGTTTTGAACTCTTCATGGCGGGGAGAGAAATGGGGAATGCCTATTCAGAGTTGAACGACCCAATTGACCAAAAAGAAAGGTTTGCCACTCAACAAAAACTCAAAGAAGGTGGCGACAACGAAGCAATGGACACTGATGATGACTTTGTTAATGCATTATCCTATGCAATGCCTCCAACAGGCGGTTTGGGGCTAGGCATCGACAGAATGGTAATGCTGCTAACAAACAGCCCAAGCATTAGGGAAGTAATTTTGTTCCCAACGATGAAACCAATTAAGTAAAAGAATAGTGAATAGTGATTAGTAAATGTGTAACTTATTTTTCGGATTTAAAAAACAGAAAAATAAATTTATCAACAACTATTCACTGTTCACTATTCACTAGAACAATGATTAGTGAAAAAATAAAACAAATAACAAATAAAAACTTCGACCACTTCAACACTCCCGGTCACAAAGGAACACTTCTTCCAAATGACATTTCTGAAATCTCAAACGGACATCATTTTCCGTCCGACCTTGTTAAAAAAGCAGAGAGAAAAGCAAGCAAAGTTTTTGGGTGCAAGGAAGTTCGTTTTTTGACAAATGGAGCGAGCCAAGGAATAAAAGCGGCATTGCTCGCAGTTGACGGAGACGTCATCGTTCAAACCAATTCTCACACCAGCGTTTTTGAAGGAGCAAGGCTTGCAAGAAAAAAAGTTTTTAAGTGTGAAGAGTTGAAAGCAAAGTGTGGAGTGTGGAATGTGAAGTGTGAAGTTAATGAAAAAATTAATTTATCAACCACTTCAAACTTTAAATGCAAAACACCAAACTTAATTAAAAACACTTTCCCACTATCTTATCACAATCATCATTCACCAACTCTCTTTGCCTTAAAAACTGCCCTCAAAAATCATTCCTCGGCAGAGGCTGTCGTCTTAACAACCCCTGACTACTTCGGAAGAACAATTAGCAAGGAATTGATTAATGTTGTCAAGGACTCGGGCAAAGTCCTAATTCTTGACTCTGCTCACGGGGCGCACTATCCATTTCGTCCCGACTTGTTTCCAGAAACCCACATTAAACATGCCGACTTTGTGATTTTGTCTGCCCACAAAACTTTGAACGCATTCACTCAAACAGCCTATCTTTGCGTCAACAATGAGTCGCTAATTCATAAGACGGACGAAGCTCTTCGATTGCTTGGGACAACAAGTCCATTCTATCCGTTTCTTGCTGGACTTGAAAACGCGGTTCATTATCACACTGAAAACGCAAAGAAGTATGATGAGTTGAAAAGATTGTGCGACAACTTCCGACGGGAAATAAAAACTTTGCATTCAGATGACTTTTCAAGACTAGTAATCCCGACGGCTAACGGTGAAGAGTTGTGTTCAAAATTGCTGGAAAACGGAATTATTGCTGAAGCTTATTGCGAGGATTCAATCATATTAATAACAACAATATTTGATGATGAGAAAAAATTCAACAAACTAAAGGAAAAACTGAAAATTCTATGCTAGGAAAATTCATAACAATTGAAGGAACAGAGGGTGTTGGAAAAACGACTCAAATCAACCTCATCAAAGAATATTGCAAAAAAAACGATATCAATGCAATCTTCACTCGTGAACCGGGTGGGGTCAAAGAAGCAGAGAAAATTCGTCAAATAATTTTAGACAAGGACAGCAAGTTGCATCCATTAACAGAACTTCTTCTCTACCTTTCAGCACGTGCCGAACATCTTGACAGAGTTGTTATGCCTGCTCTTCGAAAAGGCAAAATTGTTTTTTGTGACAGGTTCAGTGATTCAACAATTGCGTATCAAGGCTATGGAAGAGGACTTTATCCAATTCAAGAATTTTGCTCAATGATTCCTCAACAGTTCAATCTCAAGATTGATTTGACCATTTTTCTTGATTTGCCTCCAGAGCAAAGCTTTCAAAGAAAGGGTGGAGTTGATGCAAATGACAGAATTGAACAAGAAGGAATGAGTTTTCACGAAAGAGTGTATCTGGGTTTTAAGGAAATATCGATGCAAAAGGAAAACCAAAAAAGAATAGCAACAATCGATGCAAGTGGAAACATTGAAGAAACATTCGAAAGGGTGTTGGCGATTTTGAAAGAAAGAAATATACTCTAATCTTTTCGGGTTAATTCTTCGCGATTTTGCCGCGTTTTCATTAAGTCCAACATTTCGCAATCTTGTCGCGAGGAGAGGCTTCATTTAGTTAAAAGTTGAAAACTGAAAATTAGGGATAAAAAGATTAATTTAACAAGGGTTTTCGACTCTCTTGACGAGAGTGCAAGCACACGCAGAACGCGACAGAACAGTCGAAAACAGTTGACAAGGGCTTTCAGCCCTTCTGTGGGAGACTGCTCTTGCAAAAAAACCTCCGACAAAGGCATCGAAGATGCTTGACAAGGGTCTTTGACCCCTCTGTTAGGGAATTTCTAATAAAACAATTTCTCAAAAAAATATCAAAGATACTTGACAAGGGTCTTCGACCCGTTTGACGCTGAACGCGAATACGAGCAAAATCCGACAGAACAGTCGAAGACTGTTGACAAGGGTCTTCGACCCCTTTGTTGGGGTGGTTCTATGTAAAAGCAATTTCCGACAAAGGGGTTGAAAACCCTTGACAACCTTTTTAACTAGAAATAAAAAATGCTAAAACAATCAAGCACAAACGAAAACAAGGCTAAAAACCTTTTAATGCGTGATTATGAGAACAAAACGATTTCTCATGCATATTTGCTGTGTGGTGACGATGAAAACGAACTAAGAAACATTTCTCACGAATTTGCATTGCGACTCACGGACGGCTCAAGAATCGATATTAATGAATTTCCAAAAGAAGCATCAAAAGACGGTGAAGAAAAAATTCTTGTCGCTGATATCGACGCTTTGAATTCGTCAATAACTCTAAAACCGGTTGAAAGCGAAAAAAAGGTGTATATTATTAATAAAGCAGAGAGCATGAACGTTCAGAGCCAAAACAAGCTCCTAAAGACCCTTGAAGAACCTCCACAAAACAATGTTATTATTCTTAACTGTCAAAGCATTTCAACAATTCTCAAAACAATCCAGTCAAGATGCAAAACAATTCATCTTAATGCGGTAAAAATTTTGCAATCAGATGATGAACAAAAAGACTATTGCAAGAATATTCTCTTAGGACTTGTTTCATCCAAAACAATACTTCCAAAATCCCATGCAATGCTTGAAAAAAAAGAAAGCCTTAAAGAAATGCTCATTTGCTTTGAAGAAATATTTGGCGAACTATTAACAAGTGGAGATGAGGAACTCAAAAAAATGTATTCAAAAAATGCAATTCTTGAAATACTTCCAAAAATTCGCCATGCAAAAGAAAGGCACAAAAACAACGGAAACCCAACAAGTATAGTTGATGAGATTTTGTTTAACATAACACAACTAAGAGTTAAATTTGCAAACTAGGAGAAAAAAAGTATGGACACAAAAGTAGTTGGAATAAAATTTAAAACATCTCCAAAGACCTATAATTTCTTGGCAGGAGATTTTGAATATAAAATGGGCGGTGGAGTCATCGTTGAAACACAACGAGGCATAGAATATGGCTATGTTTCAGTTTTGCCACGTTTTTTAACTGAAAAAGAACAACACAAATGCAAAGGAAAAGAAAATTGCAAAGGTGGCGGGTGCAATAAAAACAAATCACCACAAGAAGAAAAAGAAGAAAACGCAGAAGATGAACAAAGAGAGCTAAAGCCAGTCTTGAGAATAGCAACACCCGAAGACGACATTGCTCGCGACAAACAAGAAGAAAACAAAGAAGAGAACATGCGACTTGCGAACAAGTTAATTCGCGAGAGTGGGCTAGAAATGAAATTTTTGGATTGTGAATATAGCTTCGATGGAGAAAAACTAATCATTCATTTTTCGGCTGAAAATCGCGTGGATTTTAGAGACCTTGTCAAAAAACTAGCGGGGGCTTTCAAGAAACGCATTGAGTTAAGACAAGTTGGAGTTAGAGATGAAGTCAAAATTCTTGGAGGCATTGGCTCATGTGGAAATGTTTGTTGTTGCAAACGCTACATGGACAACATTCCAAAAGTCGGCTTAAAAATGGCAAAAAACCAAGGGATATCTCCAAACCCTCAGAAACTAGCAGGGCTTTGTGGAAGACTTCGCTGTTGCCTTCAATTCGAAAATGAAACCTATTCTCAAATCAACAAAAAGATGCCAAAAAAGGGGACAAAAGTCAAAACAACAGATGGCTTTGATGGCGAGGTTGCTGGCTTCCATCTTTTGAAAGAATCAGTAAAATTAAAAATCCAAGACAAAGACAAAGATTCCTATTCCTTCAAAGACTATCACCTCAACGATCTTCTTGGCAAAAACATCCCAGTAGTCCAAGAAGAAATCGAAACAGAAACAGACACGTTTGACGAAGAATAACAAACCTTTAGAATCTACAATGGTCCTCGACCCTCTTGTTGGAGAATTTCTAGTAATAGCAATTTCTAACAAAAGTATCAAAGATGCTTTACCAAGGGTCCCCGACCCTCTTGATGCTGAGCGCTAATATAAGCAGAATCCGACAGAACAGTTGGAAACTGTTGACAAGGGTCTTCGACCCTCTTGACGGAGAGTGCAAATATACGCAGAACCCGACAAACCAGTCGAAGACTGTTGACAAGGGCTTTCAGCCCTTTTGAAGGAAATTGCTATTACTTGAACTTCTCCGACAAAGGCATCAAAGATGCTTGACAAGGGTCTTCGATCCTCTTGTTAGGGAATTTCTAGTAATAGCAATATCCGACAAAAGCATCGAAGATGCTTGACAACTGTCAAATTGCGAAGAGGGGAGGAGTGATGCAAAAATTCCCCAACGACAACACACACACAAACAAACTAAAAAATTATGAAAAAAATAGCAATTATCGGAGCAGGGGTTTCGGGCTTGACGGCTGGAATTTATGCCCAGAAAGCAGGTTTTGAAACAGAAATTTATGAAAAGCATTCAATCGCAGGCGGTGAATGCACAGGTTGGAGTCGCGACGGCTATCATATTGATGGATGTATTCATTGGTTGACTGGAACAAAAAAAGGATCAGTCCTCAATGGAATGTGGAATGACACAGGCGCGCTTTCTGAAGACATTGAAATCATTAAACTCGACAATTTTGGTTGTTTTGAATCAAATGAAAAAAGAATAACACTTAGTCGTGATTTGAACGAATTCAAATGTCAACTTCTAACATTGTCGCCCGAAGACTCTGAAGAAATAGAAATCCTTTGTGGTTATTTAAAAAGATTTGAGCAAGTTGATCAATCACCTTGTGCGATTGACCTTCTTGAACAAAAAGAAAAAGTCGCATTTTTGAAGGAAAAAGGTGATTTCTTTAGGCTTTTAAAAACATTAAGTGTGTCTGCAAAAGAGTATTCTGAAAGGTTCAAAAACCCAACAATCAAATCACTTTTAAATAACTGGTTCTTTTATTCCGATGTCGTCATGAGCCAATTCCTTATGAATTATGGCGTCTTTATTGCGGGAAACGCCGACACTCCTCGAGGTGGCTCATTAAAAATGGCACAAAGGATGAAAGAAAAATATCTTTCTTTGGGTGGAAAAATATTCTTAAAAACCGAAGTTCAGTCAATGGATATTGTTGATGGTTCAAATGCCCAAATTGTTTTGACTAATGGAAAAAAAGTTAAAGCAGACTATATTATCTCTTCATGCGATGCTCATCTGTCGCTCAAACTTCTTGGCAAAAATTATGCAGATGAAGAATTTGATTTGCGCGACGAAAACCCACAAGACTATCCGTTGATGTCAAGTGTTCTTCACTCATTCAAAGTTGACGGAAACATGGAGGGGCTTCCTCAAATGTTCACGTTTGAAAAAGACATCGAACTCTATGGAACTCTCCAACGAACTCTCGGCTACAAATGCTATAACTTCGAACCGTCCTTCGCACCACATGGCAAGTCAATAATGCAAGTCACTCTTTTTGGTGGGAATTATGATTTTTGGAAAAAATTGAGCAAAGAGGAATATGAAAAAGCAAAAGAAGAAGGAAGCAAAAAAATAATACAAACACTGGAAGAAAAGTTCCCAAGCCTTAAAAACAAGCTTGAAATTCTTGATGTTGCAACACCACTGACAAGCGAAAGGTATTGTGGGGCATATAAAGGATCGTGGATGGCATGGGGAAAAACCGACAAATCAAAAGGACTAATCCATGATGGAAAGATTAAAGGGGTTGACAATCTGTTTCTCGCGGGTCAATGGCTGATGCCACCGGGAGGGTTGCCCCTTGCAATTTCTGGCAAATGGGCAGTCCAACGCATTGCAAAAAAAGAGGGAATGGACTGGCGAAAAATCTAAGAGAGAAAGAACAATGAACATTAAAGAAATAACAGAGAAATATCGTGATTTAATCAACATGGGAGGGTTCGCAAGAACGCCTATCCAAACTCAAGTAGCTGTGGATTTTATGACTGCAAATGCTTCAAATATTGATTTTGTTTTTGATGATGTTGATGATATTTTCAAGTTGATTGCCTTAATGACGTCAAGAGACGACCCCCAAAGTTTTCAAACGCTTTTAAAAAACGGATTTGACATCAACACAGTCAACAGCAGTTTTGAAACTTGTTTCACCAAAGATTCAAATTTCCACAGAAAAATAATTTTCACAACGTTAGCCTATGACGCTGGTGCGAGGTTCACAAAGAAAAATTCTCAAGACAAAAATTTTTTTCAAATAGCACTCGAAGGAAACAGTTCAAAAGAAGTCAAAGATTTTTTAATGTCATTGCCAGAATTTTTAAATTCGACACAAGAAGTTGGGGAAGGAGGAATGACACTTTTTCACACTGCAGTTGAAAAGGGCGACGTTGAAACTGTCAAACAAATTTTGTCCCAAGGCTTTGATGTTGATGCGCACTACACTCACAAAGAACTAAAAGGCAACAGCATGACAAAAAGAGCAATCCACATTGCTTGTGAAAAGCGTAACATTGAAATGCTCAAATTGTTAATTAAAAATGGAGCAGATGTCAATTATAAAACCAGCAACGGAAAAACTCCGTTAGAACTTGTTCTTGAAAAAGACCGTGTCACGGACAGAAATGACGACAAAACAAAGCGTTTTGAACTCATAGATTTTTTAATAAAGTCCGGGACAAACAGAGAGAGTCTAAATGAAGCTTTCAAAAAAATTATGCTTGATGCGGCTCAGTCCATGAACAAAGATTTCTTCGCATTTGATGCCGCAATAAAACTTTCGGAATATGGTGCAGACATGAACTTTTCACTTGATGACGGATCTCAAATAATCCATCTCGCAGCGATAAGCGGGCATTTTGAAATTTTTAAACTATGTGTCAAGGCAGGTGCGAACATCAATGGAAGAAACAACAACGGTGACACTCCTTTAATACTTGCCTCTCATGCAGGAAGAATACATAATCTTTCAGACAAAATAATCATGGCACTTGCAAAAATTGGGGCGGACATTCATGCAACGAACAACAAAAACGAGAGTGCCATCGACATTCTGAGCAAGCAAGGCAAAGCACAACTTCTCGAATTTTTGCTCACAACTAGCGAAGAAAAAACGTCAATTAGGCTCTCTTGCCAAAATTGACGAAATATTTTCGGAAATTTTGGTGTCGGACTTGATCGATGGATTCAAGGAGGAAAATAGAAAAATGGAACAAGCACTAATAAATGCGGCAAGAAACAATCAATTAAGCGTTATCAAGATGTTAACACAAAGGCAACTTAATCTTGATTACAAAGACAATCTTGGAAAAACAGCACTAGTCTATTCCGCACTTTGTGGTAATCTTGACGCTGTCAAACATCTAATAGAAGCAGGTTCAAATGTCAATCAAATTGACGACTTCTCAAACACAATTCTTCACCATGCAGTAGTTTCCAAAAATCGTGAAGTGGCAAAATATCTTTTAACTTGTGATGATGTCAATATTGATCAAAAAAATATGGACGGTAATACTCCTCTTATAATGGCGGTTGCAACCTTTGACAAAGACATGGTTGAGCTTTTGCTAAAACATGGTGCAAAAGATTTGGCAAACAGAAAAAACAAAACAGCCCTTGACCTTGCGAGTGAAAAAGGAGCGGCTGCAATAGTTGAATTAATTTTGATGATTAATTCAGAAAACATTCCTCCAAAAATCAAAAACAAAGAAGAGAAAAAGCCATTGCAAAAATTTAGTTGTGAACAATGTGGCAACAACGATTTGGATCTGGAACTAATCGACAAAGGAGTTGTCATCTGTCAAGCATGCGGAACATATTATCTGAAAGATGGGTCTCAAACAATTAGTGCAGATGTCGAAAGAGCAGTCCAAAATGCTTTAATGAAAAACGGCAAAGAAAAAATCCCAAAAAAAAGATTCTGGCAAAGAGGTTAGGTCGCTGTTTATGCTATAATATTTCTTCAATATTTTGTCAACAGTCTTCGACTGGTTTGTCGGGTTCTGCTTGCATTCGCATTCAGCGTCACAAGGGTCTTCAACCCTTTTGTGAGAAATTACTTTTACAAGAAATTTTCCAACAGAGGGGTCGAAGACCCTTGTCAAGCATCTTCGATGCCTTTGTCGGAGAAGTTCAAGTAATAGCAATTTCCTTCAAAAGGGCTGAAGGCTCTTATCAAGGATTTTGAGTCATAATCGCAAGATTTCTTCAAAGGCTTGCTTGTGTGAAAAGCATTGATTCTTACTTAAAAGGTTTGTCATGAATTTTTTAAGTTAAAAAATATGTTTAAAGCCACAAAAAACTGTCAATAATCTTATTCATGAAAAGATTATTGACAGTTTTATTTAATGCAAAATCAGTCATACTGCGTCAAATGGCTTTAAAAAACCAATTGTTTGTGACTAAAAAAATATTGACAGTTTTTATTCTAGTCCTAATTTTTCCAATTTTCGCTGGCTGTGATCCGTTAACCCTCACTCCAAACTGCGACCTCATTCGCATACATATCGTTGCGAATTCAAACTCGGATTTTGACCAAGCTCAAAAATATCTAGTCAGAGACGCAATCAAAGCTCACCTAGAAGAACCTCTCCATCAAAAAACAAGCATAGCAAATGCTCGAGCGTTTATTCAAAGAGAGTTGTCATCGATTAGGGAAGTGGCAATTCAAACAATGCAGAATAATGGTCACATTGATAATTTTTCTTCTGCACAAAAAAATCCCAACAACAATGCAGAATTCAGCATTCTGAACTCTGCATCAAATATTCAAGTTCAAGCAAGGTTTTCACGCGAATTCTTCCCAACGCGTGCTTATTCAAACCTAGTCGTTGAAAGTGGTTATTTCTATGCCCTTATGATTGTCCTCGGCTCTGGACAAGGCAATAACTGGTGGTGTGTCATCTATCCGCCATTATGTTATCTCGCTCCAATCCAAAACGCAGGCGCATTCCGCTATCGCTCATGGATTCTCGAACTCTTTCGAAGATAACTCTCCACCTTTTTTAATCCTTTCGGGTTGATTCCTCACGGTCTTTGTCTGCATTATCATTTAGCCCGATGCCTTGCAGTCTTGTCGCGGAGAGGGCTTATCAAAGTAAAATAATAATTACGCCCGATTAATTGAAGGAGACTGTTTCAAAAACAACACTTCTAGATAGAAAACTTTGACAACCATTACGCATTAAATATTAACGTTGAAAAAGTGAAAAAACCGTTTCCGTGACAAGACATGAAGAAAGAACCTATCCAAATTGCACATTCCGCCTGACTCAAAAAATTCTTTCACAAAAAAACTTGACACCTAGAAAATTTTATGATATAATAAAAAACATGGTCGTCAAAAACACATCAAGAAATTTATTCAAAAACTTTTTCAAAAAACATTGGAAAGTCGTTGTTATTACCTTGATTCTAATAGCACTATCATTTTTTGGTGTGATGTTTTTGGTTTCTTGCAACGACGACGAAAATGAAATTCCGCTTGTTGAAAGGAATTATAGATTTTGGCAATCGGGCAATCATTTGAGATGGGAAACACTTCCAAGCTACACTATGTGGGGCTATTCTGTTTATTTGAGAAATTCACTTAACACAGAAGATGAATTCGTCCGCATTGGGAGAATGGGAGAAGTCACTAATGAGGGTTTTTGGCTATCTTCATTAAACCCAACTGTTGGCAACAACACTCTTAGAGTCATATCTCCAATAAGATGGAGTGAAGACGGACAAGTGCGTCATGTTGGTCATATTAATTTCAACTATGTTATTGAGGACAGCGATGTTTATCACACTTTCAGAACCTATGGAGAAACTCTGAGATGGAGTCTCTATTTTTTCGGAAATCCGTCTTATAATGTCTATCTTGACATTCATGATGGCAGAGGTCTTCAACGAGATGGAAGGTCCGCTGGTTCAAGTGGATCAAGAGAACTACGCAGTCTTGAACTCGCTCAAGGGAAGAACACAATTTTTGTTGCAACTGAAACAAGCATTGATTTCACTAGCAGCTTTCAACAAAGAACAGCAACCATAACAAGAAACAGAAATGTCAGTTCATGGGATTTTCAATTCAGCAGCAAATCAAGAGTGACGTATTATGATTTTCATCTTGAAAACGATGTGCTAGTTTGGAATGGTTTTGTTGGCGAGCGATATTCTCTTGAGTTCAATGACCATGATGGAAGAGGTTTTGTTGACAGGTATTCAAGAATCGGAAATCGAGTTGAGCTAAGACACTTTGACTTAACTTCTGGGATGAACACAGTCAGAGTCAGAGCAACCCAAACAACAAGTGACAAAAATTCAATAACCCAAATAACAAGCACAGGCTATTGGAATGTTGAATTTGAAGAAAAAACTGATTTGGTCAAAAGAAATATTGCTATTGGTGCTGGCTCTTTTGAATGGGGTGAAGGCGCAACAACCTATAGGGTCTATGTCGGACAAGGAGTGAATCCGCATTTCCAAATTGTTGGAACGAACTCTCCATTGATTCCAAGAAGAAATTTTTCAGCTCTTCGTTTGGAAGGAGATGAAATAGATGTTGTTGTTAGAATCGTGGGTTATGACTTTCTCTATGAAAATGGAAATTTACTTGTCCAAAGAAAAGTGAGCTATTGGAATTTTGAATATCAAGAAGTGAACACCGAAAGTCTAGAAGTCGCAATAGACGAGTCAAGGCTCGTTTGGAGCGGAACACCTTCTTTGAAAAACTACAATTTCTATAATTTCTATGTCAACAGACACGACGGACGTGGCTATTTGTTTCTTTTTTCAAGAAACCCTCAAAACGTTAATGTTTTTCTCTCTGCACTAACTTTGACCGAGGGAAAAAACACGATAAGGGTTGAACACAGCCACAATTCGTGGCTCTATCATGACGGATTTTTGATTTTTGGAAGAATATTCGGTTCAAAGAGTTTTGAGTTTTCAGAAGAAAATTTTCTTGTTGAATATTATTTTGAAATCGTGCAAGGCAATCGTTTTGCTTGGAACAGTAATGTCAGCTGGTATGATGTCTATGTTAACCGCCATGACGGAAACGGATTTGTTCCAGAAATAACAAGCTCGTTTGGAGTCGAGAGTCTTTTGATTTCCAGACTAAATTTAAAAGAAGGGACTGCGACAATAAGAGTCAGCTCGCGAATTCGTCGTTGGGAATATCAAGACGGAACATTGTTCTTTGCAGGGAGCTTTGGCTATTGGGAATTGACGGTTGAAAAAATGTTCGCTGAAGGAAACTATTCTTTCAGTTTCGTCGATTATGGTCGGTTCATCTGGGAAAACATGATTGAAGGAATGGGCTACAGAAACTATATTCAAAGACCAGAAAGCAACGAACTTGAATCCACTCGTGGTTGGTGGTTCGGCAATTCTGGAAGTCCTCATTCTTTCTCAGACCTAATGATGACAGCAGGAGCAAACATCATTTGGGTCAAATCTATAGAATACCACATTTTTACTCTCTACAACGGAACGCTTTCTTTCAAAAGAACAAGGAGCTATTTTGAGATTAACTTTTGCGACGAGGATTTTGACGCGGGACACACTTTTGAGGTCAACGATAACTTTTTGACTTGGAATCTTGATGGTGGCACCAGCTTTCTGCAATATCGTGTCTACATCAAGAATACTGAAACCAATGGAGTCTTTGAAAACATCAGCACTTGGGCATCGACAATGATTATTCTTTCAGAGGTTCCATTCGCAAGTGGCGAAAATGTTTTGAAAATAATTTCAAGCAACAGAACTTGGAGTATGCAAAATGGCATTTTGAGATTAGGAAGAAGATACTCCTTGTGGAAAACAACACAATAAAATCTATTCTATCTCACAGCCAAGCAAATTTTTCTCGCAATATTTTAACAAAAAATCTCAAAAAAACCACCCCAAAATCCTTGACACCTTAGCACCTTTAATGCTATACTAGCCACTGTTGCAAAAATAACAAGTGACAATTGATGCACTGTTTTTCAAAAAAAGACAAAACATCAAAAATGTCGCGGGGTAGAGCAATGGTAGCTTGTCGGGCTCATAACCCGAAGGTTGTAGGTTCGAGTCCTACCCCCGCAACCAATCGTTCCAAAAACGAACCACGAGAATCCGTTACTTTGTAGCGGATTTTTGCGTTTTTATCGTCATAGTGCCAAATCTTATCGACAAAAGTGTCAACGAGTGCTTGGCGGTTTTTTGTTATAGAATAGTCAAGGTGCTTAAATCGTTTCATGTATCTGCGAATTTCGGGCAACTTAAAATCTAAATGCTCGCTCTGTTCGGTTTCAATTTGAAACTGCAATTCG
>Ga0209755_10000779_pt1 | contig 55483 bp, 47 predicted proteins | sample TergutCo191P1_FD_187301 | JGI IMG/M metagenome (GOLD analysis project Ga0209755, IMG submission 187301) | Cornitermes sp. P1 segment gut microbial communities from Petit-Saut dam, French Guiana - Co191P1 (SPAdes) (version 2) | ecosystem: Host-associated > Arthropoda: Insects > Digestive system...
GTCAATGAAGGTTATTCAGGTCTTGCTGATCATTCAAGAAAACCTTTGAACAACAGTAAAAGTATGCCGGAGCCTGTCAGCGTGGAATTATTAAGAATAAAAATACTGCACCCTTCATGGGGAGCGAAAAAAATACTGGCGATCTACAAACGTAACAGTAACGGAAAATACATACCCGTACGCAGCACAGTGGAAAGACTTTTCTCCCGCGCAGGATGTACAGGAGTACGAAGACGCAGAAAAGTTGAAACAGGAATCATTATCCAGCAGCGTATAGTTCCCGAAAAACCAAACGATGTCTGGACTGTAGATTTTAAAGGCTGGTGGTATTCAAGAAACAAAGAAAAAGTAAATCCTTTAACAATCAGAGACGAATTCAGTAAACGCATATTAGCTATAGAAGCTGTAGAAAAAGGCGATACCGCTTCTGTAAAAGCTGTTTTTGTGCGTCTTTTTGAAGAATTCGGCATACCGAAAATCATACGCAGCGATAATGGTCCTCCTTTCGCGAACGTGCTTAATTACTGGGGTTTAACAAGGTTGTCGGTATGGTGGCTTTCATTAGGGATTCAATTAGACAGGATAACACCGGGTCATCCACAGCAGAACGGAGGACACGAGAGGATGCACCGTGATATGAAAAAAGAGCTTCAGGGAAAGATAGACGGGACGTTAGGCGAACATCAAAACGTATTCAACGAATGGCTGTATGTTTTTAATACGATTCGTCCACATGAAGCGCTGGATATGAAAGTGCCTTCAGATGTGTATAAAAAATCTGAGATAAAATATCCTGGCGAGCATATCGAATTAAAATACGGAAAAGGATTTAAAACAAGATATGTTAATGACAGAGGATATTTTAATTATAATAACAGACGCGTGTTCATCGGAAATCCTTTCGCTGGTTACCATGTCGGATTAAAAATAAATGTTGACACGCCGATGGAAATATGGTTTTCTGAATTAATGTTAGGTAAAATAAATCCTGATAACTGGCTCGTTGAGCCCGAATACAACAACGTAAAAGTTGTTTTTAAATCCTGAAAAGTGTTACCGATGTTATGCTACATAACCGTGAACGATGTCTTGAGGTTGTACCTTTATTAAAAATAATGAAAATGAGTTAGTATTGTATGTAATATTTTTATTTAAATAATTCCCCTACTCCAGCGGCGCGAAATATCCTGTATTATCTCTCCCTGATCTTTCAAGCAGATAAACTTCCGCTTCTACAGGAAGCCATGCGCGTCCGAAATCGGTTGGCAGGCGTGATTTGTAAGTAAAACTATAAAGTCCCGAAGGCGTGTCTGCGATGCTTTTGATAAGCTCGCCTATTCCGCGGGGGCGGTAAAGGTGCATGTAACGTCCGCCTGTTTCTTTGCACAAATACTCAATTCCGGCAGAAACCTGCCCTCCGCCTACAATTACAGCGTTGAATGCAATTCCGTTATTTGCAAGATAACATGCCATTTCGGAAAGGCTGTACTGTTCAAACGCAAGTTCGCCAAGGCTTCCTGAGCCAATGTATACAACCGACTTTTTTGGAGCGGCGGCTGTTAATAAATCTGTAGCGGCAAGGCGAAGGCCTAAATCGAAACGCCAGCGCGATGTGTTGTCACCACCGCCGCGCACTGCGTTTTCAAGCGAATTGACATGGTTTTCGCGGCGGGGCTGCGCGGCGGCAGAAACCACCGATACGACTTTTGAATTGCCCATTTCCTGCAGAGCGCGGTTAATGTCGCGGCTGGCGGCGGTTAAATCGTCGCGTAACCTTGATGTATCATCCGAACGTTCAACAAGAAGTGAAATATCCGCACCCTGATACCTGTAACCGGGCGTGTAAAGAACCTGATTCTCCACAGGTACTCCTCCTTCCGTGAGCAGAAAGTTGTTATTATCAAGTCCGACAATAGGCCGCCTAAGCCTGTCTTCAACCGTCAGCTGTACAGTAACACTGGGGAATTTGTCAGCGTCTATGTTTCGGATCTGTACAAAAAAACCGGAAGCAAGATCGTCAAAACGGGTCATTATGTACACTTCGCTTGAATTAAAATTCGCCGCGGCTATGTTCCCGTTTCTGTCAATTTCCGCGCTTGTTATGCGCACATTCTGCCCGCCTGCAAGTCCAAGTTCGCGGACAATCGCGGAGTTTGGATCGATCTGTATGACTCTGTTGCCGTCAGCGGCAAGGATTGTACCATCGGAAATAAACCTTAGGCTTTCAGGGCTTACAAGCCCTTCGGCTGCAAGACGGCCAAGATAGTTGCCGTTAGGATCAAAAATGTAAATTGCTTTAGCGGCATTATCCGCAATGTAGATTCTTCCGTTGCCCGCGGCAATTCCTGTGGGTGAAAGCAACCCCGGGAAAATCGCGCTTCTGAATCCAAAAGAAATTATAAATAAACCGTCAGGATCAAATTTGGAAATGCGCCTGTTGCCGTAATCAACCGCGTAAAGATAGCCGTCTTCATCGATTGTAAGGTGCTGAGGGCCGACAAATTGCCCCTGAGCCAAACCTTTGGAACCCGCATAAGCAAGCCAGTCTCCGCCGGCGCTTAAAATGCTTACCCTTCCGCCGCGGTATTCTGAGACATACATTCTGCCGTCAAGCCCGCGAACCAAATCGTAAGGACGGTCAAAACCATTCAATGGTCCGCGTTTTCGTTCTCTTATTATTCCGTTAACATCAATTCTTACAAGTTCATTGCTGCCGTATGCGACAACCCACACAGAGCCGTCACTGTTAGGTAAAATGGAAGTCGGCTGGCGGTAAAGAAGAATTTCATCTATTTTTCCGGGAAAACGCCCTGAGCCTACATAACGAACACTGTCGTTCGCGATAGGTAGCAGGAAACGCCTGTTGGCGACAGTTTCAATTCTTGAAGCAAGCAGCATTCCAACGCCTGTATTTCTGCCGTATATGCTTAAAGCTGCTCGCCATTGCCTTATCGCTGTTTCTTCAAAACCTGAACGGTAATATGCCCTGCCAAGCCAGTCAAGTATTAAAGGCTCACCCGGACGGAAAGAAAGCGCGCGTTCAAAAGACAATATCGCTTCGTTATACGAAAACCTGTTGTAAGCATGAACACCAAGACGAAACTCCTGCGCCGCTGAAATAGCCGAAGGACTTGCGGAAATATCCGTATCATTTTGCGCATATAGATTTAAAGCTGCAAGGAGAAAAAGAACTAATATAATTTTGATATTTTTCAACTTCTCTCCCCCGAGACTATTTTAAAATGCCTTTTTATTTCTTCTTCATCCGGAGCGATATCAAGAGCTCTTCTTAGCCATGTGCGCGCTTCTATTACTTCGCCGCTCTTGTAATATGCCCAGCCTAATGAATCAAGATAGGCGGCACTGTGAGGTTTATTGTCCACGGCTTTTCTGCAAAGGCGAAGAGCACGCATAATGTCCATGCCAGTATCGGCAAGTATATACCCCATGCTGTTCATGGCTGTGGCGTTTTCAGAATCTATTTCCAGAGTTTTTTCGTATAATTCGATTGATTTTTTATGCTGTTTCTGCGTCCACGCGGCATAAGCGAGTGTATTGTAAAGGAGCGGAGACTCAAGCCCGCTCGACTGCAGTCTTTTTAATTCATACTCCGCCATTTTAACACGTTTTGTTATAACATAAATATAGGCGAGCATCATCCTGCACTGATAAACGCGAAGGACATCAAGCTGCGCCGTTACAACCTGTTCAAGGAATGAAAGAGCTTCTTCGTAATGTTTAAGTTTCGTATAACAAAGCCCAAGGTAATAGGCAAGTTCTGTTTTTTCTTCAAAGTTGAAATCTGCGGTATCCATTGATTTAAATTCATTCAGCGCCTGTTCCCATCTTTTCTGCCGGTAAAGACGAATCCCCTCCTGAATTTTCTGAGCAAGGCGAAATCCAACTTTTTCTCCGCCGTTCCCGGACGTCTCTTCAATTTCGCGGACAGCCATTCCAGTTCCCCTCCCTATCCGGCTGCGATTGCGGGCTGAGATAAAATAACGCTGAAAGCTGCATTACCTTTAAGAACCTCAGCCCAATCAGATCCTTCCTCTGGTATGTTCTCAACTTTCCCGGGTTTAGCGAAACAGTACCTGCCTCCCTCCGGGGATGTATATGTAACTATTCTATCATTATAATAACGCATAGACGGAAAAGAAGAAACAAGTTCGGATGGTTTTTTTTCGATATTTGGAAAGTTTACATTCACAAAAGTTCCGGCTTTCCAGTACCCCATAAGAAGAACGAGCTTTTCATCGATGTACGAAACAACCGATTCCCACTGCCATGGCAGGTTGTTGTCAACTAAAGATAATGCTACGGAAGGTATACTGAAAAAGCTGCCCTGCCTTGCCGCCGAAGCGGTTCCTGAATAGATAATATCCGTGCCAAGATTAGCTCCGGCGTTTATCCCCGAAAGAACAAGATCCGGCGCTCTTTCCATATTGAGGGCGGTGGTTTCTGTCGAGATGCAGATTTCGGGTATACCGCCCAAAAGAGCGGTTATCACGCAGTCTACGGGAGTCCCGGAACATGACCATGTATCCTCTTCTACTTCCGATAATTTCAGCGGGTCGTTTAAAAATTCGATTGCATGAGAACTGCCTGAACGGTTGATATCCGGCGCGACCAAAAAAACACGGTGCCCGGAAGAGCGAAGAACTTTTGCCAGCAGTTTTATTCCAGGCGAAGCAATTCCGTCATCATTTGTCAGCAGTATTCGCATATGCTCTCTTGCGCGCCGGACGTGAAGCGCTAGTGCTAGTACTTGAAAGTTTTGCCCGTGTGGGTTCGCTTGAAGTACTAACGCTGCCTTGCCCCCGGACACTTGGCTCGCAAGTTGTTGTTTCCGGGATTACTCTGGCCCTTGTCGCCAATTTAACTTCGTAGATCGCAGGGCGAAAACCGAAGATCCTTTCGTATTCGTCAAGGCGTTTTCTATATTCATCTACAAGTTCACGGCGGATAATTGTATAAGTACATCCGCCGAAACCAATACCTGTCATCCTGGAACCAGCAGCTCCCTCGATCTCCTGCGCGCGTTTTACAAGCCAGTCAATTTCCGGACAGCTTATTTCATAAAGATCCCTAAGGCTTTCATGCGAGTGATAAATTATTTTTGCCAGCGACGCAATATCCGCGCGTTCCAGCGCGTCAGACGCGTCATCTACTCTGCCGATCTCCTGAACAATGTGCATACATCTGCGCCTGATTTGCTCAGGGAAATGCCCCATAACTTCCAGTAAATCGGTTGATGCGTAATCTTTAAACTCGGCTCCGTCGCTTTTTTGCGATAGAAGCTCCAGCCCTTTTAAAATATCTGTCCTTCTTGATGATATTTCGCCTTCCGCTCCCATTCTTGGAACTCTTGAATCCACAAGCAAAAACTTGAAGTTGGCAAACGGAGATTTAATCATTCTGACATCGGTTTCAGATGAATCTACAGCCAGCAATTGATCTTTTCGGGTTAACAGGCATACTAAATAATCTACAAGCGGCGCTGTCCCTCCGAAAATGGCTTCGTGCGCTTCTTTTAATTTATGCGAGAACTCCATATCGTTGAGCTGAACATGCAAAAGGCTTTTAAGCGCTGTTGCCGCGGCAATTTCGATTGCCGTAGAGGAAGCAAGCCCTATATGCTGAGGAATATCGCCGCAGAAGGAAAAATTGAGCCCTTTCATGGGATACCCCATCTCGTAAAACAGATGTATCGCCGGTTTCAGGTAGTTTGCCCACCTGTCTTCGCGCCTGTACTTTAAATTGACGAGTGTGCTTCTTTTTCTTTCGTTTAAATCCGCGGCATAAAAGCGGAATGAATTATCTTTTCGCTGGCTTACCGCTACATTGATATAACGGTCTATCGCCGCGGAGAGGAAGAAATCGTGATCAGTCTCTTCGACAAGGCTGGGGGCGGAAGCTCCTAAAAAGTGGACCCTTCCCGGCGCTTCTGCGACTATTACAGGGATTGATCGGTCGTTTTCAAGCTCATATTCTTTTCGGTGTAATTGACCGATGTTCAACATTAAAAACCTCCCTTTTTGATTAAAGACATCCTATTAGATTTATGGAAATTGTATCAATATATCATTTTTATTTCAATGGTGGATTATTTAAAATTTTGTCGATTTTTTGGAAATATAGAAATAATTATTAAGGCAAAAAAAGCACAAATATAAGGAAATACCAGGATAAAATCAGCCGGCACTTCCAGCGAACCCTGGGCATGATTCGAGATACTTTCCGCAAGAGCAAATACGAACGCTGCAGCAAGAATACCCAAAGGTCTGCGCATTCCAAGGAAAATCACCGCAAGCGCAATCCATCCCTTTCCTGCGGACATTTCAGGTACAAACGCTCCAAGGTTCAGGCTAAGATATGATCCGCCTATTCCGCATAAAACACCTGAAATTAAAAGCGCGGTTATTTGATAAAACTCAGGAGTAATTCCAAGCGAAACCAGTGCATCACTGTTTTTTTCGCAGGCGCGAAGCCTGTAGCCGTAAGGCGTTTTATAAATAACGATTGTGAAAATCGCAAGAAGAAATAGCCCTAAAATGATATACCATATCAGCAATCCCGGTATACTCGTTGATGCCACTACTCCTCTTGTTTTAAATATTTTATCAGAAAGCACAACGCACAAACCGCTTGAAAAAAGGTTAATCGCAAGCCCAGATATAAATAAATTCGCGCGAAGTTTAAAAGCGGCAAACGCGTGAAGTGCGGATAACGCTGTTGCCGTAATAATTGCCGAAATTATTGCCGCTAACGCGCTTCCTGTAAATTTATATACAACAAGCGATGAAAACGCGCCTGCAAGAAGAAGCCCTTCTAAAGCAATATTTAAAGTTCCCGCAAGAGCCGGAAGCAGCCCGCCCGCTGCCGCGAAAAAGACAGGCGTCATTATTGAAAGAGCGCTTTTAAAAATTGAAATAACGCTTTCCATATTATTCCTTCTTCTTCTTAAAATTGATATTTTTAATTAACAGACTTGTAGATAACAGGAAAATAACAGATTGTACTATAAGAGAGATTTCGTAAGTAAGTCCTGTATTCTGCATTGCAATCCTTGCCCCTGAGTTGATCCATGCAAGAAAAACAGCGCAAGGTATTGCCATAAGAGGTGAGAAACCGGCAATTAACGCGACTGTAAGACCGCTCCATCCAAGCCCGGCTGAAAATTCCTTAATCGCCGCGTGATATGTCCCTAAAACCGCGATACCTCCCGCAAACCCGTACAAGAAACCGCTTAATCCCATTGAAACAACAGTATTAAGTTTTGTGTTAATTCCAGTGTAACGCGCGAATAATTCGTTAATACCTGCCATCCTGAACTCATACCCCATTTTTGATTTTCTTAAAAAGAAATGGATAACAGGCGCAAAAGCAAGTGCTATTAAAAAACCTGCGCTTAGATTTGATGGTTTTAATATAAGCGGCAGGCGCATGTTTTCGGTAATTTTTCTTGTTGATAATAACGATGTTTGAGGATCCATAAATGGTCCTGTTATAAGATAATTAACAATTGGAATTACTGCGCAAGAAAGCAGAAAAGTTGTAATTAATTCATTGGTATTCCATTTTGCTTTGCAAAATCCGCAGAACGCGCCAAGAACGCCGGAACAAAGAGAACCCAAAATTACCGCTATGATTGCTCCCGTCGCTCCAAGATGTGAAAGCGCTAACGCGGTAATGGTTGTAATAAAAGCGCCGAAATAAACCTGCCCTTCTCCGCCAAGATTTAAACTGCCTGCTTTCATCGCTATTGTTACTGCTAACGCGCCTATAATAAGAGGGGTTGCCGCATTCAGCATATTTCCAAAACTGAACAGGTTTATACAGGGACCGATTAAAAAGAAAAATAAAGTTTTTAAAGGAGTATCGCTGAATATTAAGACAAGCAAAACAATTAACAGAAGAGATACGGCGAAAATAATGAGTATGTTTAATTTACCGTTCTCATTTTTTTTCATTAGTTACTTTTTCCTTCTTTTGCGTTATTCTTTTCGCATAAATATGCGCCCTGCATACAATTTCCTATAGCTTCTTTTACAGATTCTGTGTTATTTGTAAACTCTCCCGCGATTTTACCTCTGTACATTACAATAATTCTGTCTGCCAGCGTTAAAATTTCATCCAGATTGGTAGAAATTAATATTATAGCGGCTCCTTTTTTCCGAAGCGTGTCAATTTCAGTTATTATAAATCGGCTAGACGCAATATCAAGCCCCCATGTCGGCTCTGAAAATACAATATAATCTTTTAAACAGCTAATTTCCCTTGCCAGAATCAGTTTTTGTAAGTTTCCCCCGGAAAGAGAAGATACCTTTTCTCTTATGCCCGGCATATCAATATTGTATTTAGAAAGCAATAATCCAACAGAACCTTTCCTGTAATATTCATCACGATGAACAGCTATTAAATTTTCTTCGATTGTCGCGTCCTGCGCGCTTCCAACTTTTTTTCTGTCAGCAGGAACATAGGCAAGCCCAAGTTTTCGAAGCGCGCGCTGGCTAAAACGCGAAATATCTTTTCCATTGTAAAGAATTTTTCCGCAAGCCGGATGAAGAAACCCTCCAAGAACGGCTTCGATTACTCCAAGCCCATTACCCCCAACACCTGCAAAGCCAAGTATTTCGCCTTTTCTTACTGTAAAACAAACATCATCAAGCAACGGGCGCTTTTGACCGCTCCTTCTGACTGTTACATTTTTAAAAGCAATTACAGGATCGCTTTTATTATCTATGGCATCAGCTTTTTGCGAAATTTTAAATTCCAACTTGTCATTTCCAATCATCATCCTTGCGATTTCATTTACGTCCGCGTCTTTAATATCTCTAATACCCGTAAGTTCACCTTTCCTTAAGATCGCTACACGATCACTGATTTGAATGATTTCATTTAACTTGTGCGTTATCAGAATAATTGATTTCCCGTTCTTTACAAGCATTCTTAATATATTAAATAACGACTCTGTCTCGTGTTCGTTTAATATAGATGTCGGTTCGTCAAGAATTATAACATCAACATCACGGTGTAAAACGCGGCAGATTTCCACCTGCTGCATCTGCCCCAAATTTAAATCTTTTACCAATGAATCAGCTTTAAAAGAAAAATTAAGTTCATTAATTATTTTATCAGAAATATCATTCGCTTTTTTTGAATCAAAGAAAACACCCAGCTTTTGCGGTTCTACTCCCATCACGATATTTTCCGCTGCCGTATATTCGGGAAAAAGCATGAAATGCTGATGTACCATGCCTATTTTAATATTTTTATTAATAATAATATTACCGCTGTACTGTTTTTCAAGACCGCAGAGTATTTTCATTAATGTTGTTTTACCGGCGCCGTTTTCTCCGGCGATACACAATATCTCTCCCTTGCGTAATTCAAGGGTAATATTGTTATTTGCTTTTTTTTCTTTTCCAGGGTACTGCTTGGTTATGTTTCGAAGTTCAACTACATTCATTTAATAACCACAGATGATACAGTGATTCACATAGCAGGCGTATTAAATCGTTCTGTCATAAACCTGCTTAGGTTATCACGAATATTTTGGGGAAGGTTTTGGTACGAAGGGTTATCGAATATAAATCCAAGGTATCCTTCTTTTATTCCGATGGTGTCAGAAATTCCATATTCCATTTTACCGGCAAGAACATTCTCAAGAATTTCCATTACCAGTTTTTTTTGTTCCATAACGCCGCAGCCTATAATATTACCGGGTGCAAGATGATAGGCGTTTGTATTATACCAGACAATATACGCGCCTTTTTCTACAGCTGTTTTTATAAGCCCCTGCACCGCTCCTCCCGCGATTGCCGTGAATACATCAACGCCTGAACTCATCATCGCGGAAGACAGCTCGGCGGCTTTGTTCGCATCCACCCATGAGCCGACAATTCTTACATCAAGTTCAATTTGCGCGTCTGCAAGCCTTGCGCCTTCAAGAAAACCGGGGATCATCTGCCTTGTTAAAAGCGGATATTCCTGCGCGGCGATAAAGCCGACTTTTTTCTGCCTGTTGGCAAACGGCATATCGCTGATTGTAACAAGCCCTGCAAGATAGCCTAACAGCAGTGATTGATCATACTGGTTATAATTAAATGTTCTAATCTGCGGATGCCCTTTATATTCCGCGTCCGCGATTATAAATTTTTGGTTTGGAAACATTTTTGCCACATTCGCGCAAATTTCAGGAAGAGACGGATTTGATCCGATAACGACATCATAATTTCCGCCTGCAACCATTTCCGATAACTGCTGTTCCCACTGGGCCTGATTCATTCCTGCTTCATAGACTTTCACCTGAACATTTGGGTTTTCTCTTGCAAATTCCTGAGCGCCTTCTGTCATCAGCTCATAAGTAGGGCTTCCTGCTATAACACCTGTGATATAGACAAGCACAGACAGACTGCCGTTTTGACCGGCAGATTCGCCTTTTTTTTCGCATCCGCAAAGCATTAAAACAGAAATAATTAAAAACAGATAAAGCATTCTTTTCATAAAAAATTATCCTTTAACTTTTTATACTCATTATAAAGAGAATTGTAAAGGTCATTATTGCCGGGATTTGGTATATAATGCTTTTTAACACTATACATTGCAGAGGATGCTTCCGAATATGAATTGAATTTACCCATAAAACATGAACCGATTATCGCAAGCCCGAGCAATTCCGCTTCGTTAGATTCACAGGTAATTATTTCCCTTCCTGTTATATCTGCTTTAATCTGGTTTAGTTCATCAATGTATGCAAGACCGCCAGTCACATGAATCTTCTCCACCTTTTCGCCTGTTGACTCTGTAACGGCGATAACATCATTTATCGCAAAGCCGATGCCTTCCAGTATGGAGTTCGCGAATTCGCTCCTTCCTGTATCAAGACTAATTCTGTTCCAGACAGCTCTCGCGTTATGATTCCAAACCGGTGCGCGTTCTCCCGCCAGATACGGAAGAAAGATCAGCCCTTCGCTGCCTCTTTTGCTTTGATGCGCAAGTTTTAAAAATTCATTTATATTATTAAACCCTAAAAGAGCTCTTCCCCACTCAATCGCTCTGCCTGTTGTATTAATTATTCCAGACAAGTTCCAATATGGTTCTATCGGAAATTTGTACGACATCAGATAATTATTATTAACGCGTTTATTCGTGCAAAGGTTAATTCCGTCTGAAGAACCTGTGCGGTTGCATGCCTGACCCGGTTTCATGACACCGCTCCCCAATATCGCAGCATAGAAATCAGGACCGCCGCTTATTACCTGAATATCATTTTTAAATCCAAGATGTTCCGCGGCTTTTAATGAAATTGTTCCAAACGAGTCGCCCGGACGTATGAAAGGAGGAAATTTAAACGGATCAAGATTTAATTTACCAAGAATTGTATTATCCCAAAACCAGCGATCAAACCCCTCGCATGGAAAAACGGTACGCGCCTGCCCTGTCAGAGTAAAGGCGACAAATTCGGGGCATCCAAGAAAATATTTAACTTTGCGGTATAAATCATATTCTTCGTTTTTAATATGAAGTATTTTAGGAAGAAAAAAACTTGAATCGACAAAACCGTTCATTAAAACAGAAATTTCTTCATTGTATTTAGCGCCGCGTCGATCCAGCCAAAGCCTGGCTTTTTCGGCGGGAATATACAAACTATTATCGATTGAATGATCTCCCAAAACAGGCACAAGGCTGGGACCGTTGCCGCTGATCACAATCAGCTGCACTGATCCAATGTTTTCAAATCTTGCGCAGCACGCGCAAAACGCGTCAATCCATTGAGAAGGCACAATTTCATGTTTACCGCCTTCTCCTGTATTGGTATCAAGCTGTTGAGAAGTGAATTCAAGACGCGCGCCGTCATAATTCCAAATCGCGGATTTAATTGATGAGGTTCCTATATCTGCTGTCAGAAGCATATAACAACTCCGGTTCTAATTTTTTATTATTCTCTTTTAAAATAGAGTTCCTTAATGCAATGTTCCTTTGCAATACCTTTCATTTCAAATTTTGTCGCAGGCCGCCAGCTCTGCGCTGACGCAAAACCATCGTACTCATTATGCAATCCGGGAGTTAAAGTTAATTCTTCCAGCGCATGCAAAGCGTAATCCTCCCAATCAGTTACCATGTATAAGTATCCATCAGGTTTAAGACATTTGGCAAGTGTTTCAGTAAAAGGACGTTGTATTAATCTTCGTTTTTTATGTTTTTTTTTCGGCCATGGATCAGGAAAAAATATGTGGACAGCGTCAAGAGATTCGTCCGGTATCATTTTACCGGCGACATGAACCGCGTCATACTCAATGATTCTGATGTTTGACAGAGAGCGATTTTCAATTTCCCACAACAGCCGCCCAACGCCGGGCCGGTGTACTTCAACTCCGATATAATTCATATCAGGATTATCAAACGCGATTTGCGCTGTCGCGGTTCCCATTCCAAAACCAATTTCCATCGTTATTTTATTATTTGGGAATATTTCTGATAAATTAAGATTATCCTGCGAAATGGGAATTACATATTTACTATAAAACATGTCATACGCGTTTTTCTGAGCTGTAGTATAACGGCCGGCGCGAAGTACATAACTTTTATGCATCAGTTGACAGGAACCACATTTGTATAAGCGCTGCAAAAATTTAATTCATCTTCTGTCCAAAGCGCCGCTGTTCTTGCGCCTGATGGAAGTCCTAAATTATGTACACTTCCTGATAACGAACTAAGATTAACAGTAGAAAGATAATTTCCGTTTGAATCATAACAGACAAGACGATTTACCGGCCACTGTGATTTTACCGTATATTGACCGCCTGAAATTTCGATTTCAGGAAAAGTAAATCGGACATTACCGTCGTAGGTAAAATTGCGTTCTGTACTTTCTCCGCCTTTATTTACAAGAACCGCTCTGTACATTCCTCTTGGCAGATCACCTTCGGCTACTGCGATACTGCGCGTTCCGATCCAGTCTTTGCCGTCATTGTTATAATGCAGCCATTCATCGCTTGTTATTTTCCAGCGAAGCTGTTCGCGGTCGTGGAAAAGATATAATTCATCCAGATTGTCAATCCCGTCCTCATCTTGCGGCATTATGAACAGTGAAAAATACTCCTGCGGGCCGTCCTGCCCTTCGTACAGCACCAACTGCAGGAATCCATAAGTAATTTCAGGCGCGCTCCTTGTACATGAGAACGACAGAACAGCTATACAGACAAAAGCTGTTAAAAAAGAGATGTTCAGCGTCTTTATTTTGTTTTTTTTCATATATTCTATTTTAAGTATAGATTGAAATTTAAAAAAAGTCTACAATGTCCTGCATGAAAACATGGTTTGCCACAAATAACAACCATAAAAAAATGGAATTGGAAGCGATTTTAAATACAAGCCTTATTATTCCGTCGCAGGAAGGCATTTTATTTTGTCCTGAAGAGACAGGATCAACATTTCATGATAATGCTCTAATTAAAGCAAGAGAATTAAAAAAACTTGTCGGCAAAGATGACATTATTATTGCTGATGATTCAGGTTTATGCGTAGACGCGCTTAATGGAAGACCCGGCGTTTTATCGGCACGTTACGGAATGGAAAACGGACAGAAACTGACAAGCGTTCAGCAGAACAAAATGCTTCTTGAAGAAATAGGCGACAGCAGCATGGAGCGAAGCGCGCGTTTTGTCTGCGCGATGGTTCTGCTCTTTTCTAACGACAGGTATGTTCTTGTTCAGGAAACAATCGAAGGCTGCCTTGTTAAATCTGATGAAATAAAAGGTGAAGGCGGCTTTGGCTATGACCCGATTTTTCTTGTCAGCGGATACGGTAAAACAATGGCTGAACTTTCTTCGCAGGAGAAAAACGCAATAAGCCACCGCGGAAAAGCCGGGAAAATTATCGCGGATATTATATAAAAATATGTCAAAATTTGATTTTAGAAGTGATTTAAACGAGCCGCAATTACAGGCTGTCACTGCGATAAACGGACCCGTGCTGATAATCGCAGGAGCAGGTTCAGGTAAAACAAGGGTAATAACTTATAGGATTGCGTATATGCTGGATAAAGGCATACCGCAGTCTGCGATTTTGGCGCTTACTTTTACAAATAAAGCGTCCCGCGAGATGGAACAAAGGGTTAAAGAACTTACAGGCAAAAAACTGCAAAGCCTTAACGTAAGTACTTTTCACGCATTTGGTTTAAAAATTATCAGAGATGAATGTGAACTTTTAGGATACAGAAAAAACTTTTCCATTTATGATGAAACCGACAAGATGTCGCTAATCAAGGAATCTTTAAGAGAGTGTAAAATGTTCTCGCAAAAAATTGATCTTTACTCTCTTAGCCAGTTTTTTTCAAGAATTAAAACAGGGCTTTCTTCATGGGAAAATGACACAACGATGCAATGTGTTTACGATGAATATGAGCAGGCATTAAAAATTTACAACGCTGTGGATTTTGACGATCTTTTAACAATCCCTCTTGAACTTTTTACAAAACACGGTGACATTCTGGAAAAATACCGTAAAAAATACCGCTACATTCTGGTCGATGAGTTTCAGGACACGAGCCTTTTGCAGTATAAACTATTAAAATTACTTACAGAAAATAAAGACTCCAACATTTGCGTAGTAGGCGATGATGATCAGTCAATTTATTCATGGAGAGGAGCCAATTACGAAAATATTTTAATGTTTGAAAAGGATTTCCCAAAACGCATTGAAATAAAACTGGAGCAAAACTACCGCTCCACTTCTACAATTCTGAATGCCGCTAACGGCGTTATTTCTCATAACACAGGCAGAAAAGAAAAGAATTTATGGTCGCCTAAAGAAGGCGGAAAACCGGTAGAACTTTTTTACCCGGAAAACGAGACGGCGGAAGGTGATTTTATCGCAAAGCAAATCAGATCCGCAGTTATAAATGAGGGTTATAAATACCATGATTTCGGTGTTCTTACAAGGACAAACTCACTTGCAAGGAACATAGAAGAATCGTTTTTGGCTGAAAATATTCCTTACTGTGTTTCGGGAGGAACAAGTTTTTTTCAGCGGAAAGAAATAAAAGATATTATTTCCTATCTTAGATTAATCGCGAATCAGGATGATGATGTAAGCCTTCTTAGAATTATAAACACTCCGCGCCGAGGTATCGGAAAAACAACGATAGCCGCGTTAAACGAAAACGCAAAAAAACATCATTCAAGTCTTTGGGACGCTGTCTCGCGTTTTAACTACAGCAAATCCCAGGGACAACAGGCCTTATTCAGCGATAAGACAGCGGCGACTGAACTTGAAGAGTTTGCCGCCATGATAGAAAATTATAAATCTTTAATTCTTGAACGCAAGGGAGAGAGCGGAAAACCGTGGCGGCTTTCAAACTGCGTTAAAACTCTTGTCGGTGATATTGATTACTGGAGTTACCTTGTCCTAGAACACGGAAAAGATGAAAAAAAAGCGAGATGGAAATTCAGCAATATCGAATATTTTACAAGGATGATAGAAAACTGGGAATCAGACCCTGACAATCTTGACGCAGGTCTTTATCCGTGGCTTAACCGTATCAGCCTTATAACAAGAGACGACGGGGAAGATGACAATAAGGGCAAGGTAAACCTTATGACAATCCACGCCGCCAAAGGGCTTGAGTTCCCGGCAGTTTTCATAGCGGGCGCGGAAGAAGGTTTAATTCCTCATGAAAAGAGTATAGGCGAAGAAGAGGATGACGCGGGCAGCATCGAGGAAGAGCGGCGTCTTTTCTATGTCGCGATAACAAGGGCGAGAGAAAAATTATTTATTACAAGCTGTCAAAAACGCCGCCATCTTCAAACTTCCAAAGAATGTTCACCTTCTCCTTTTTTAGATGAAATACCACAGGAACTAATAAAAATCCATGAAAAAGAAACAGATGCCGAACCAAGCGTCGAACAGGCTGACAGATTTATAGAAAGAATGAAATCAATATTTAAATAAACATATCAATATTCGCAAAAACATCGTCTCTTGCGCGTATTAATAACTCAATGTCCCGGACAGGATCCGCGATTCCAAGGGTAAAATATCCTGATTGTTCTGTCCCCGTAATTTGACCGGGACCGCGCATTTTTAAATCTTCATCCGCGATTAAAAAACCGTCTGTGTTTTCAAGCATTACTTTCAGCCTTGCTTTGCCGTCATCGGTCAGCTCATCGGAAAATAGAAGGAAGCAGTATGATTGTTCATCTCCTCTGCCGACACGTCCGCGCAGCTGGTGAAGCGCTGACAATCCAAAACGTTCCGCGTGTTCTATTACTATACATGTCGCGTTTGGAACGTCCACTCCGACTTCTACAACGCTTGTCGCAGCAAGTATCTGTATATTTCCTTTACGAAACCCGTCCATCACTTCCTTTTTTTCATCTTCCGCCAATTTTGAATGAATAAGAGAGGTTTTATACTTTGGAAATATTTTTTTTGTCAATCTTTCTGCCATACTAACAGCGTCTTTTATTTCATCTGCTCCTTCTATCAGCGGATATACAAAGTATGCCTGCCTTCCGTGCTCCAGCTCTCCTCTGACAAAATCATATACTTTCTTTTCGTTAGATTCTTTTGCAAGATGCGTTTTAACAGGTTTTCTTCCCGGCGGCATATCCTTTATAACAGAGACATCCATATCGCCAAAAACAGTCAATGCCAAAGTACGCGGAATTGGAGTCGCGCTCATCATCAAAAGGCTTGCGTCATTGCCTTTTTGCATAATTAAGGAACGCTGCGTTACACCAAAACGATGCTGTTCATCTATTACTGCAAGTTTAAGATTTTTATATTGTACATCCTTTGAAAAAAGCGCGTGAGTTCCTACTACTATATCAATTTCTCCTGCGCTAAGGTTTTTTACAAGTTCTTTACGTCCCGCGGTTTTTATATTTCCTGTAAGAAATGCGATACTTAGACCAAGGGGTTCAAGCAGGCACGCCGCGTTTTCAGCGTGCTGCCTTGCAAGCAGCTCTGTGGGAGCCATAATCGCGGTCTGCCCTCCTGATTCCGCCGCTCTAATAGCCGCAAGAAATGAGACAAGCGTTTTCCCCGAACCTACATCGCCCTGTAAAAGACGCGCCATCGGCACATCTGAAGCCATGTCGCGGTTAATTTCGGCTATTACTTCTTTCTGCCCTGCTGTCAATTCAAAAGACAGCCTTTCTGTCAGGCGTTTCTGCAGATTGGTTAAATCTGAATTATTTATACCGCAAATATCAGGTACGGCTGTTTTTCTTTTTTTTCTTTCTATCGATCTTTTTGCAATCATTACTTCAAGATTAATAAGCTCTTCATAAATTAAAGTTTTTTTCGCTTTCTCAAGATAATCATAAGACGATGGAAAATGTATTTCATGTATCGCATCATCTTTAGACAGCAGATTGTCTCTTTTGATAATACCGGCAGGAAGTTCGTTGTCAATTTTTCCTTTGTATTTTTTTAAAGCGTTTTCGGTAAAGCGGCGCATCATCGCCTGCGTAATCCCCGCTGTCAGCGGGTAAACAGGCAGTATTTTGCCGAAATTTATATTAGAGCTGGATGCGCTTTCAATCTCGAAAGAACTTGATTGAATTTCTGCGTATTTATAATAAAATCTGCCGAAAACAATATACTTCTGCTCTGTAATAATTTGTTTGTCCAGCCATGGGCGGTTAAAACAAAGCAGCGCAGCCTGCGCGCTCTCGTCCTCAACATAGATTTTTAAAGTTTTCATTCTGCCGTAGCCAATCCATTCCTTTGCGAATACTTTAACAACAGAGCATATTTTTCCGCTGTTATACATTTTTAAAGGAACTATTTTCGCCCTGTCTTCCCATTCGCGCGGATAATGTACAAGCAGATCAGAAACTGAAAATATTTCCAGTTTCGCAAGTTTATGGACAGCGGAAGATCCTATCCCCTGTATTGAATTTAACTGATCTGTTAATGAACGCAGAAACATTATATCGGCAATCTGTAAAATAAACCGGTTATTAAGATTACAAGCAACCTTCCGACTATTAATAATACTATTAGTGATATTATAGATAAAATTATTCCTTTTAAATAACCTCCGATTTTTTTTCCAAAAAATAATCTGTTCATTTTATACATTACAGGCTGTGATAATGATTCAACGGTGCTCCAAAACGGACTGTATATATTTCTATTTGTCAAATACGCTATAGCGCGAAGCGCAATTATAATAATAAAAAATATTACGATAAACGAAAAAATCGACCATAATGATAATAAAACTTCGGCAAGTATAAAACCAATCGTTATTCTTTCAGATACAGACAGTGTAAATAAAATTCGCTGAATAAAAGAAACAAAAACAATCGCGAAAATGATCGAAAGATCAAGAAAACCGATTCTAAGGTTTAATTTTTCCTTCCACCAGTCGAGATACGGATCTGTTATTTTGTACATAATATCTGTAAGCTTTGTGCGCACAGAACCGCCGAACCATGAAAATATTATTCTTATAAATAATAATACGCTATATAATCCTACAACCGCGGCAAGGAACTTAAAAATTAACTGCACTAAACCCTCCAAACTTCTTCTACGCTTTTACATTTTTTTAATCCTTCAACAACATCATCATTTGCGCCGGCATCAAGCCCTGAATTTGCGCGTATTATTTTTTCGCCTTCAGTCAGCGGAATGTGTATAAAAATCTCGTTTCGCCCTGAATTTTCCGCAAGATAATCGCGTAATTCGGTTAATTCATCATTTTTTTCAGAAGCGCCGGCTTTCAGCCTAATATGCACCTTATCCGGTTTATATTCAAACGTTTTTACAAGATCGGGCTGCGCTGCCTTTTCGTTTGCGGCGGCTTTTTTTGCGGCGCTTTTGCTAAGCATCGGAAAATCTGCCATGCTTGAAACTTTAAAACTGGCTTTACCGTTTTTATTTTTATCGTCAGGATCAATTCTTCCCTTAAACGCGTACATCTCATCAACTTTTAATAAATGGCGGTATTCGGCGTATACCTTCGAGAAAAACAGAAGATCAATTTCTCCTTCAAAATCCCGAAGCGTGCCGAATGCCATATCTTTCATATTTTTATCTTTATGCTCGCGCAAATTCACCAGATAGCCTATAACAGTATAATTTCCGCTTCTGATATTATTAATATACGAACTTTTTAAATCCGCCATATAATGCCATGTGTTTCTGTGGATTTTATTTTTCTCTTCAAGTTCTTTGATTTCTTTAACCGCATTCCCTGCTTCATGCCTGCTTATAACGCTGTCTGCCAAAAAACTGTACTTGTCTTTATCTCTCTGATAATCTATCTTTCCTTTTAATATTACCACTTTGTCATCGCTTATTAAATGCTGGCATCTCTTCCATGGATCTGTGAAAAATGTGACTTCTATCTCCCCGTTGTAATCGCCAAGAGACGCGAAAGCCATTTTGTCACCCTTGTTTGTAATGATTGTTTTAACATTTTTAATAATACCAACAAGTATATAACTGCCTGTTTTCCATGTATCTCTCTGTCCAAGATTAACAGTAACAGCTTCCTGCCAAATGTCCTTGTACTCATCCATTGGGTGACCTGAAAAATAAAAACCTATAAGCTGCTTTTCCAGATCGAGTCTTTCTTCTCTTGTTTTAAGAGGAAACTCTTCAAACTTAAACTCAGGCATATCTTCTTCTGCGGCATCATCAAAAAGCCCCGACTGCCCCAGCTGTGCGTCTTCCTTTTTAGTTAAAGCGTATTCAACCGTTTTTTCCAGATTCCCCGCAAGCGTTTCGCGAGAAATGCCGAACTCGTCAAACGCTCCGGTTTGAATTAGAAGTTCGATAACTTTTTTTCCTACTGCTTTAATGTCTACCCTTTCCAGAAAATCCATATAACTTTTATAAGGGCAGTCCTGTCTTTTTCTAACAATTTCGTCGCAAGGCGATTCTCCGACACCTTTAATTCCCAGAAATCCGTAAATTATTTTTCCGTCTACTACCGTAAATACTTTATCCGAATGATTAATATTAGGCGGCTCAACCGTCAGTCCCATCTTTCTTGTCTCATCGATACATTTAGAAAGTCTGTCCTTGTCGGCTGAGTGAATATCATTTGTAAGGTTAGCCGCCATGAACTCTGCCGGGAAGTTTGCTTTAAGATACGCTGTTTGATACGCCAAAACCGAATATGCTACAGAATGGCTTTTGTTAAAACCGTAATCCGCGAAGGGAACAAGTATTTCATAAATTTCATCCGCTTTTTCCCGTGAATACCCCTGCTTTACGGCTCCATCCAAAAAAGGCACTTTTTCTTCATCGATAATCTTTCTTTTCTTTTTTCCCATTGCACGGCGCAGAAGATCTGCTTTCCCCATGCTGTAACCTGCAATGATCTTTGCCACTTCCATTACCTGTTCCTGATAAACAATAACGCCGTAAGTTTCCTTTAAAATATTTTCAAGAGACGGATCGGGATATGTTATAGGCTGTCTGCCGTTCTTTGATTCAACAAAACGATCAATATTATCCATCGGACCGGGGCGGTACATTGCGTTTAACGCAGATAAATCGGCGATTGAAGTTGGCTTTGTTCTTTTTAATATACCTTGCATTCCGTCAGATTCAAACTGGAATATGCCGTAACTTCTTCCTTCGCCTAACATTTTATACGCTTTTTTATCGTTTTCAGGCATATCCTTAACAGAAAAATTCGCGTATTTTCCGCCGTGAAGGCGGATCAATTCCTCGGTATGCCTTATTACATCAAGGGTTATTAAACCAAGGAAGTCCATTTTAACAAGCCCGCATTGTTCAAGATAATTCATGCTGAATTGAGTAGCGATTGCTCCCGGCTTCCCTGTTTTCGCGTCATCACGTTCCTGATAAAGAGGAACAAGTTCGATTAAAGGATGTTTTCCGATTACAATACCCGCGGCGTGAATGGAAGAATTGCGCTTTAATCCTTCCAGTTTACGCGCTATTTGAAACATTTCGGCATAAGCTGATTCATTTTCCAATTCCCTCAATCTTGATTCGTTTTCAAACGCGTATTTTAACGTAAGTTTTTCCTGTCCTTTCGGTTCAGGAATCAATTTTAATATCATATTGGCTCTGTCAAGCGATATATTCATTACGCGGGCAACATCTTTTATAACCTGTTTAGTTCCCAATGTTGAAAATGTTATAATTTTTCCTACTTTGTCTTTTCCGTATTTCTGTGTAACATAATTGCGTACTTCATCTCTTCCGAAATTCGCAAAATCAATATCAAAATCGGGCATAGAAATACGTTCGTTATGCAAAAACCGTTCAAAAAGAAGGTTATATTTTAAGGGTTCAACATCTGTTATGCGAAGAGAATATGCCACGATTGAGCCGACACCCGAGCCGCGCCCGGGACCTACAGGAATATCCCTGTCTTTGGCATATCTAATAAAATCTTCTACTATCAGAAAATATCCCGTAAAACCCATATTGATAATAATATTCAGCTCTTCTTCGCATCTTCTTTTAATATCTTCCCATTCGCTTCCGTTCTGCGCTTTTTCTTTTGCATAACGCTGTTCAAGCCCTACTCTTGCGAGATGGCGCAGATAACTGTCCGCGTCATTGAAACCTTCAGGGATTCCAACCTCCGGAAGGTAACCGGGAAGTTCCTTTATATTAATATCAGGAACATCTGAATTACAGCGATCCGCGATGCGAACGGTATTTTCCAAAGCCTGAGGATATTCGCTGAAAAGAGCGGACATCTCATCGCCTGATTTTAAATAAAATTGATCTCCATGGTATTTTTTACGGTTTTCATCGGTTCTAAGTTTCGCGGTCCCGATACAAAGTAAAATATCATGGGCAATATTGTCATCCTGATTTAAATAATGAACGTCATTTGTCGCGACAAGAGGAATCCCTGTTTTTTTTGATATATCCGCTACAGCTGCGTTAATATCTTTCTGCGATAAATCTGTTCCTCTTAGTCCGCCTGAAGGAATGCCATGATCCTGAATCTCAAGATAAAAACAAGGTTCATTTTTCTCTTCATCAAAGCCGAACAAGTCGCGGTAAAAAAGCGCTTTCTTTTGCGCGTCATCGATCTTGCCAGCTTGAATTAGCCGCGGTATCTCGCCTGACGCGCATGCTGAAAGGGCGATAAGTCCTTTGCGGTATTTTTTTAATATTTCATTATCTATACGGGGACGATAATAAAAACCTTCGGTATAGGCATAGGAGCAAATCTTTACAAGGTTAAAATACCCTTCCCTGTTCCGGGCAAGCAAAACCATGTGGTAGTATTTATTTTCATGTTCTGCCCCTTTTTTTTCGGTGCATAAACCCGGCGATACATATACTTCGCATCCGATGATAGGTTTTACTTTTTTATCATTTTTTTTGCAAATTTCGATAAATTCCATCGCGCCGAACATATTTCCATGATCTGTCAGAGCGATGCTCCCCATTCCAAGCTCCCCTGCACGCTCTACAAGGGATTTTATTGAAACGGCGCCGTCTGCAAGGGAATAGTCGGAATGTACATGGAGATGTACGAAATTAGTCATGTTTTGGCAGTTTACTTTAAAAATACCGTTTTTTCAAGGCGTAAAAATACTTCTTCTATACATGGGTATATTATGGTTTATATTGAAAATAATATTTTAAAATGATATATTAATGTAATGAAACATATACTTGCGATTGTGTTACTTGCAGCTTTATGGTCAAATTCAGCCATTTTAGAAGCGCAAAACCTGCCTGAATGGATGATTCCGCTGAGGGAAGCCATATATGAGCAAAAATTGACCGCAAACGAGGTTACCCCCCTATATAATGCCGCAAAAACCGACGCAAGTCAGAATCTTTCCGGAGCAACGCTCAATCTAGCGCTCTCCCGCTGCGAATATTACATGGGGCGGGCGCTCCTTTTTGAGGAGCGAAACACAGAAGCAAAAACCCATTTCTCTGAAGGGCTGCGTATTGCCGAGGGTTTGGTACAAACCTCTCCAAGCGCTGAAGCATGGGTTCTGCGGGCGGAAAACCTTTCTTATCTCTGCCAGATTGGTCCCTGGACATTTACAGTATCAAACGGTCTTCGTATAGAGGATTTTTCAAAAAACGCTCTTAGGTACAACAACAGAAACGCAATCGCTCAATATCTAATCGCCGCCAGATGGGTATACGCCCCTGCTCCATTTAATAACCATAAAAAAGGAATAGAAATGATGTCAGCTATAATCGAGAACGGCGATATGGATAAAGATGATCGTTTTAATGTATATTCCGCTATTGGTTACGCGTATCTGCAGCAGAAGAAAAACACGGAAGCAAGAACATGGCTGCAAAGATCGCTTGAAGTATATCCAACAAATAAATATGTAAATGGATTGCTTAATAATATAAAATAAAAGAGGTAAATTATGTTCGCGGCGCTGGCAGAAGCGCTAAGCCGGTTTTATTATCCAATACTAACGGTAGTAGCTCTTTATTTTTTCTTTCTCTCCCTTGCCAATCATTATGAGATGTGGCGTTTTTCCCTGTCTTCTGAAATTTTTGACGGACCGCTTGTATCCGTGCTTGTTCCGGCTCGCAATGAAGAGCTTAACATTGAACGCTGCATCAAATCGCTGCAGAACCAGCAATATAAAAATTTTGAAATTCTTGTTTTAAATGACAATTCTACGGACAACACTTTAAATATATTAAACCGAATCAGCGCACAGGACAGCCGCGTTAAAATTTTTAACGGAGAGCCGCTTCCGCCTGACTGGTACGGCAAACCGTTTGCTCTTCACCAGCTTGCAAAGCAGGCGCAGGGAGAAATAATGATTTTCACCGACGCTGACACCGTTCACACGCCGACCAGTATCGCCTGGGCTGTGACAAACCTTCAGGGGCTTAAGGCGGATTTAATTTCAGGTTACATTGGACAGGTTTTTGGCTCAGTCGGAGAGATTATTACGGTTCCTTTAATGTTTTTCCTTACAGGGTTTATCATTCCGCTTTCGCTTAACCGATATGTAAAGAAAGTTCACTGGTTCTCCGCGGCGATTGGGCAGTTCATTGTTATCAGACGAAGTGTATTTGACGCTATCGGAGGCTGCGAAGCGTTTAAGAAAAAAACCAGCGAAGATATTTATATGTCACGCCTTGTTAAAAGAAAGGGATACAGCACGCGATTTTTAAATATTTGCGATCATGTTAAATGCAGGATGTACAACGGATTTAAACTTGCCACAGAAGGCATAGGAAAAAATATTTTTGACTTCCTTGGAAAACGCAATTACCTTCTTTTCTTCCTTATGATAATTGTTTTCTTCTTTTTGTTCTTTCCCTTCCCCTTGTTGTTCTTCTGCATCGTTAAATCAAGTCCCTGGACATTGTACATACTCGCTGTGGTTGTACTGTACACTCTTACATGGATATTCGCGTTCCTTGGCATGAGGTTAAACTGGCTTTATGGGTTTATATGGCCTGTACTATTCCTTTGTTTGATCTACATGGCAGGATGGTCATGGTTCAGAACTGTTTCAGGAAAAGGCTTTCTCTGGAAGGACAGGAAGGTCGGCTGATGGGATATAGACACGGACGCCCTGTAATCGATCTTTCTTTCTGGTTCAGAATCGCGACAAGAGTGACTTTTTATTTTATTATACCAATCGCTTTTATTTTTAATTTTTTCCAGCATTCAACGCGTTACAGGCACAGGCGAAGAATCTTTAAATTACGCAGAGCTATTACAGTGTCAAACCACACCACCTTTATGGACCCTGTTAAAATAGCGGTTCTTGTTTTGCCGGGAATGATTTATCAGACACTGCTGGAAGCTACTGTCGAGTTTCCGTTTCTGGGAACTCTTACGCGTCTTTTAGGAGGAGTACCCATTCCAAGAGGCAGAACCGGCTACCGCAACATTCTTGAAATAAGCGAAAGAGCTTTTAAATACAACCGTTATCTGCATTTTTATCCTGAAGGCGAGTGTTTTTTATACAATCAAAAAATCAGAGAATTCCAGTCCGGCGCTTTTAAAATCGCCGCTGAATTGGATATTCCTGTTATACCGCTTGTTACCGTTTTTTCCAACGGGTTTTTTAAACCCTGGTCATTTTGGGGACGTTCAATTCCTGTTGAGACTCTTGTAGTGCTTGAGCCTGTATATCCTTCGAAATATATACGCCGTGATGAAAATGGAAATATTACTTCTGAATCTATAAAAGAATTTTCCGAAGCGGTGCGTCAGATAATGCAGAACGAAATAGATACTTCGAACGGCTCAACCGCTTTCTACCGCGGTCAAATGAAAAGGATTAAAGGTCTTAATAATTAGAATTATTTTCTGGAAAATATCCTAACGCCAAGCCTTGCGATAAAAGCCGTCGATTCAGGATATTCAGATGTATTAATTCTTGAATAATCAGAAGCAACCCCTGAGTTTGCGGGACCGTCGATATTAGTAAAAAATGAAATAACAACGCCGGCTTCTGCGAATAATGAGACCGGCATACCCGACATTTTCCAGTCAATTCCCGCCTTAACAATATTGTACCACTGGTAAGCGCCGTCGCGAAGGAAGAATCTTCTTAATACAGGTTTTATGCTTCTTCCTGAAGGATCAAGTTCTGACTGCAGATTACTGCCGTCAACCGCGCTTGAGCCGAAATCGGCGCCATGACGAATCAACTGATACTGCAAACTTGTTGTTATATTTTTTACAGGCATGGTTTCAAACCTTACAAGCAGTTCATCGGAGTTGGGCGGAAGGTAATAACCTATACAAACACCGTTATTTACATAGTTTGTCTCCATGAGGTTATCTCCGTACCAGGGGTTATAGTTACGATTATGCGTATAACAGTACGGATTGATTCTTGTATAACTTACCTTTAAAGAAGTAAACGAAAGGAATGGAAGCGGAATATTCAATCCCGCCTGAACCGACAGCATTTGACGATCAAGAGTGAGCATATCTTCCAGTAAATTCATTTCGTCTACAAACGCCGAAAACCAGATACTCCCAATACCGGGATACTGCGCTTTCATACTCAGCGTAACAGCCATATTGTCAAAATCACCGATATTATTCTGATAAAGGAAATTATTAATTATTGGAGCTATATATCCCGGTTCAAGCCGTTTTGGATATACAACCGCGTCCGTAAGTTCAAATACCAGATAATTTTTTATTCTTAACTGAATCATTGTTACAGAAAAAAGATTTTGAATATTTCCCGAAGATGCTTTAATTCCATGCAGATTGTTATATTCCAGCGCTCCTGTCATGGAAGAAATACCGAACCACCTTGCCGGATTGAATTCAATTTCAAACGCTAAAAAAGGACGCGCCGCCTGATTCATTGCAAGGCTGCTGCCAAAAGATGTTGATCCCCATTCGCGCGTTATACGCCCTAAACGCAATATCAGTTTATCTTCGATAAAAGACGCTGTTAACTCAACAGGCAAACTGTAAGCACCGGCAAAACCGTCAGGCCAGTTGCCGTAGGATGACAAATCTGAAAAATGAAAAACAGAGCTATCCCAGCTCTTTCTGTAACTATATGGAAAGTGAGTAAGAGGTTCACTGTACACATCAATTTCCTGGTTTGCATATTCCTCTGGTCTCCATCCATCATATCCATCATATCCTTCATAGTATGTATTATACTTACCAAGAAAAATACGGGGAGCTCTTACAAGCCCGCCCATGAAAATAAGCTGGTACGAAAAATAATTGCCCAAATCACCGTTAGCTGTAACTCCAAACCATGCTTCCGCGCCGTAATAAAAACCGTTAGCGTATGCTCCCAGTGAACCTTCAATATCGGCTGTTACGCCGATATTCGCGGAAAATGAAATATCTTCTATACCGGTATCGGTTTTCGCGGAAAACATTCCATTCTTCCAGTCCATACCGGGTTTCGGCTTGGATAAACTTTCCAGATATTGTTTTAAAATCTCCCGCTCTGTTCCGCCAAGCCGCTTTGAATTACTGTTACTTAAGATTTCGTTGATCTTCGCGATAACGACGCTTCGCGTATACGGTCTTGTCCCTGATAATACGGTAATCAAACCTCTAAGTTCAGCCTGTTCAAGAATATAATAAACCTGGCTTTCAAGAGAGACAGAACTGTGCATTTGCGCGTTCAAATTGCAAGGCGTAAAAATTAATACACTCCAAAAAATACAAAAACAAATGGTGAAAAATTTCTTTAACATAAACTTTTTATCCTTGTATAATAATTTATTGATATGAAAGCGAAATGTCAATCATACCGGCGCTTTACATCTTCTGCGGAAGGAGCACCAGCTCTGCCGCTCCTGCCGCCAGAATTTGCCTGCAAAGCGCCTGCATATCCTGAGCCGTAACCGCTCTTACAGCGTTCGGTCTTAGATTAAGCCTGTTAAGCGGCGTATTGTAAAGTACATAAGAGTTTGAGTAACTTTGCGCAATGTGCAAGTTTCTTTGCAGGGATTTCTCATGCTCCATTAAAAGCGCTTCTTTTGACTTATTAAATGTAGCGGTATTAACAGTTTTTGTATAAATACCGGAAATCGCGGTTTTAACTGCGCTTATTAATTCATCCGCGCGCGAAGGATCGCATATAAAGTATACGCCCAGCCTTGTCTCGCCTGTTGGAATTACAATCGATGACGCGCTTGCGGAAATTGAATAAACGCCGCCAAGTTTTTCGCGTATTTCATCCGTTAAAACTATATCAAGGTATTCTGATAAAACGGCGGCAGTCTGATTTCTTTGTTCATTAAAAACGGAAGACCCCTGCGCAAACCAGCCAAGATAAACGATGGCTTTTTCATCCTGTCCTTTATAAATTGTCCTTCTTCCCTCGGACGGCCGGCTTATTCCTGGATTCTTCCAGCTATTCATGGACTTATTTTCAGGCAGGGAGGCGATATAAACCGCGGATAATTCTTTTATTTTGTTAATATCAAAATTGCCGGTAAAAGTAAAAGTATAGTCCGCGGGGTTTATGCAAAAGTTTAAAAACTCACGTACATTTTCTGCGGATACTTTATCCATATCTGATAATTCTAAAGGTTTAAAAAGCGGATGATTATTATCTATTAATTTTGTTAATTCGCGCGAAAATACTTTTTGAGGATCTTCATCTATGTGCGCAAGACTCGTTTTATATTGATCGAGCATCGCGGCTATTGCTCTTTCATCCAATCTGGGCATCGAAAAGAAAAGATGTATCATTTCAAAAATTGATGCCAAATCCTGCGTTGTAGCCGATCCTTGAAAGCCGCGGTAGTAGTTTGACAGCCAGAATGAGAAAGCTGCCTGTTTTCCGGCTAGTTTATTTACCAGTTCCGGGCGTGAATAAGGTCCTAATCCCGATACATTCAGCATTTCCGAGAGCAGGTTTACAGAAATAATTTCTTTTTCTGACGCGTTCACTCTTCCGCCGTTTGCCATTGCATATAACACAACTTCGTTATTTCTGTTGTCTGTTTCTTTTAGAATAACCTTTGCTCCGTTTGATAATGTAATAATATGCGCGCCGGTTTCGTTGTCAATATTATCTGACACTATTGTTCCTGCCACCGGAACTTTATCCAATAAATCACCTGTTACCGCGGCGTCCTGTCTTGGCGTGATTTTTGCTCTTAAAGATTCATCAAATATCGATTTAATTCTCTGCCCGGAAGGAAGACTGTCTTTTTCCGCCTGCGGCGTGATTAAAAAAACATTTATATCGTTATATGAAAAATAGTTTCTTGTTTTTTGCATGATCTCTTTTAAATCAATTCCGTTAAGCATAACGTTAACCGCGTTTAGTTCCCATTCGATATCCGGCATATCCTCACCGTACAGAAAATGATTTGTAAAACCTCTGATAAATGTGCGCGATTCTGTTCTGTCTTTTTCAGATAACATTTTTTCCATATATGATACAAGGCTTAATTTGGCGCGATCCAGTTCGCTTTGTGTAAAACCGAAACGGCGCACTGTCTCTTTTTCCAAGAGAAGTTCGCTGAGAGCTTCTTCAATTTTGCCGGTCTTAGGGGACGTCCCCAACGAATAAAAACTTGAATTACCTGACCATCTCCAGATGCCGCCCCACGAACCGTTAGCCGATGAATTTGGATCCAGTTCCGCTTCATCAAAACGCATTGTAAGCATTGTATCAATTAAATAATTAACTATGGATTCACGGTAGTAATTAATTGTTCCCCTCTGGGCGCTTCTTTTCTGCTTGTAATAAATTAAAAAACTGGAAGAAGTCAGTTCCGGGTCTGTAATTATTTCTACATGGAAATTGTCGTTTTTAGGCGCGGGAAGTTCATGGCGCGGTCGGTTAACGCTATGAACTGCGGCAGGCATATTAAAATGATTCGCAAGTTCCCCTTCCAGCGCTTTTCCGTCAAAATCGCCGACAAAAACAAGAGCCATATTATCGCTTGTATACCAACGGTCATAAAAAACTCTTACCTTATCCGACGTTGCGTTTTCTATTATATCCTCAAGCCCTATGGGCTGACGATCCGCGAAAGCGCTTCCTTTAAACAATATGGGAAGCGTAATTTTTCTGACTCTCTCCATTGCGCCTAACCTTGAGCGCATTTCTTCCAGAACAACACGGCTTTCGTTTTTTACGTCTTCTTCTTTGAAACTTACAGCGTAGGTCCAGTCATCAAGGATTGCAAGAGCTTTATCAGGGATTCGTTTCACGCCGTTTAAATTTTCTACAGGGATATCAAAATGATAAACAGTTTCATCGTATGATGTATACGCGTTTGCATCAGCTCCAAAACGCATTCCCATGGAACGCAGGTATTCAATTAATTCAAGTGATGGGAATCTTGCTGTATCGTTAAACGCCAAATGCTCAACAAAATGCGCGAAACCTCTTTGACTATCTTCTTCAAGAACCGATCCTGCGTTTACAATCAACGCAACATGCGCTCTGTTTTGCGGAAGAGAATTTTCCAAAATGTAATATTTTAAACCATTTGGAAGAAACCCGCATAGCGCACGGCTTGTTAGCGGAACCTGATCGCTGCCCCTGCCAATTCCTTCGTAATTAACAGAAGCTGTTGCGCAGGAGAAAACTAATAAAATTAGTAATATATTAATTAACTTTTTCATTTAAAATTATTTTTCTAGTAGCTGTCAGTTCATCTACTTCGTTCATTTGGGCGTTCAGCATTTCTTTGCGATACGCTTTTTGCTGTTTTTCTTTAATATTTTCTATTGCCCTTAAATCTTTTAAAGCTTCAAGATAGACTGCTCTTTTTTCCTCGACAACAAGCTGGGCTTTCGCGGCTTGTTCAGCCAGTTTTTCCGCTTCCTGATCGAGACGCAGGATGTAAACATCCCATGATTGTGCTTCATCTGTGTCTTTAAAGCGCTCATTTAAGGCGTTATGTTTCATTAATGCGGTTATTTTAATCTCATTTTCTATTTTATTTAATGCGCTAATCGCAAGCCCAAGAGCAAGCTTACACTCTTCTTCTTTAAATTCTCTAATCTGAAGAATTTTTTCAAGATTAAATGCGAATCTTTTCATGATACATCTTCGCTTAAAACGCTCATTCCCGGCATTGATGAAAAAAGAGCAGCAACGCTGTTAAGCGCCATTTGATTGTTGTCTATAGAACTTTCCTGCGGCAATTCAAGCTGCTGCTTTTCCTTAATTACCGATCTTCCGGCATAAACAAGTTTAGAATTGTTATCTGTCATTTCATCTACCGGAATATCTACGCCAGTAATTGCGGATAAGTTTTCCAGCGTATCCGGGAGAGTTGAAGGCTCATCAATGCTTTGAATCAAAAAATCTTCGATTGAATCATGCATTGCAATCGCTTTATCAGTCTTAGGATCAGAGCCAATAGCGTACGCTCCCGCTTTTAAAAAGTCTTCTATTTTTGCGTAAGATGCCATGTTTTCACGGATAATGCCTGCAGCCGCTTTTGACGCAGCCCCTGATACAACAGGCGCAAGACGCGAAATGCTTGAAAGTACATCAATCGCAGGATAATGATTTGCATGCGCAAGATTTCTTGACAAATAAATATGACCATCCAATATACCGCGCGCAGTATCGGCAACAGGTTCATCCATGTCGTCTCCGTCCACAAGCACAGTATAAAAACCCGTTATGCTTCCCTTATCTGAAGTGCCTGACCTTTCCAGCAGCTTTGGCATTTGATCAAACATGCTTGGAGGATACCCTCTTTGCGCGGGAGGTTCTCCTGTTGCAAGACCTATTTCTCTCATCGCGCGGGCAAAGCGGGTTATAGAATCAAACAGCAGCATTACATCTTTTCCCTCGTCGCGGAAAAACTCAGCAATCGCAGTTGCTACATACGCTCCGCGAAGCCGCGCAAGAGGCGACGAATTGGAAGGAGTAACTACAAGCACACTCCGTTTAAGCCCTTCATCGCCTAAATCTTTTTCTATAAAGTCATTTACTTCCCGTCCGCGCTCTCCTATAAGAGCTATAACATTGACATCTGCGCTTGTGTTACGCGCTATCATGCCAAGCAGAGTTGATTTACCGACACCAGAGCCTGAAAATATGCCAAGGCGCTGCCCTTTGCCGACAGCAAGAAGACTGTCAATGGCGCGGACGCCGGTTGTAAGGCGCTCCGTTACGCGCCGTCTTTTTAAAGGGTTAAGAGGGCTTGCAAGAGCCGGATACATAACAGCAGACGCTACACTTCCTTTATCGTCAATAGGGCTTCCAAACGCGTCAAGTACGCGTCCTAAAAGATTATATGATACAGGCACTTCAAGGCGCGTACCAAGACCTACAACTCTGTTGCCTATTTCGATGCCGTCTGTTTCTTCATAAGCCATGAGCTGCACTGTCTCATTTTTTAATCCGACAACTTCGGCGCGAATATTACCTTTTCCCTTGGGAGCAATTATTCTGCAAATCTCTCCGATAATCGCCTGCGGTCCGTGGCTTTCTATCAGCAGCCCCTGTACTTTTGTTACTTTTCCGACGCATTTAATCGGATCTGTTTTTTCTGTGGTATTTAAATATTTTTCAAATATTGATGTTTCTAAAACACATGTTTCCATGAAGCCCTCCCTCTCCATAAAACTGCTTAAAAAATTTTTTAAGACTGATCTGTTTTCCTTCTTGTTGCTATCTCATCCAGTTTACCGGTTATCTGCCTGTCAACCTGTCTTTTACCCTTTGTCGCCATTGTCGCAAGAGCTGCTAACGCGGCTGACGCTGTAAGAGCAGCGCTTGCTCCTGCTGAAAGCTCAGGCTCTTCGGCTTCAGGCTCCGGCTGCGCCTGCGCATCGATATTATTCGCTGAATCATCTTTTTCTGAAGCGTTAAGCGCGTCCATTATCGCATTGGAAGCAGCCAGCTCATTATTGATGCTTGCTGTTCTTATAACTGGAACAGGCGTATTACCTTTATCATTCGGGTTAATCGGAGAAATTTCCAGAATTCTGTTTTCCATTTCCGCAAGCTGGCTTGCAATACGCGCGTCAATTTCTCCAAAATCTGTTTCGATTATACAGCCGCCCCTGTCTACAGAACTGTCTTCCGCAATATTAATGGACTGTACTCCTTCCATCATGCTGATAAAACTCTGTTTATGTTCTGTAGCAAGCTGAAGATCCGCAAGGTTGACTCTTATTAAGATATTACCTTTTGCTTTAACCTTGCGAAGAGCTTCTATTACATTGGCGATAATTATATTGCGCTGGTTTTCAGAAATTACTTTTATTACCTTACGCGCAATTAACAGAACAAGATTTACGATTTCCTTTTCCGTTTCCTTAAGGATGTCGGCTCTCTTGTCCTGCGCGCGTTCAAGCACAACCTGCGTTCTTTGAATTAAGCGGTCAACTTCGGCTTTTCCGTCGGCATAACCTTCATCTTTTCCTTCTGTCTTACCCTGCTCTCTTGCGTCCTTTCTTTCGCCTTCCAGGGTTTGCCTTATTTCAATTTCCAGTTCTTTTACCTTAGTCTGAGCCTGAGCGATAATCCTTTCCGCTTCTTCAACCGCTTCCTGTTTCAACACTTGAGCTTCATCGGTCTGCCGTTTTACTTCTGCAAATGCCGCCTGCTGTGCCTGCTGAATGATGGTTTCCGCTTCACTGTTCGCGTTTGCGATCATTCTTGCTTTGTCTTCTTCCCACTGAGACTTAAACAGTTCCGCTTCACGCCTGAGATCATCAGCCGTAGGCCCTGAATATTCCTCAACGCTGCCGAGCTCCTCTTCGAGTTCTTCAACAGGAGCATAATGCGCAAGCTCCGAGAAAGAAGTAGGTGAATCAATAAGCACTTTTTCCTTTATAGTTGACAATTCACCTGGTCTAAAAACAGCTTTTAACATAAGTTACCCTCAAATTGATACATATTTTAGACGACCAATTCGTCTTCGCCTGCGCGTGCAACAACGATTTCGCCTGTGTCTTCAAGATGTCTGATAATCGAAACGATCTTTTGCTGCGCTTCTTCTACGTCTTTTAAGCGTACAGGTCCCATGTATTCCATATCTTCTTTGAGCATGCTCGCAGCGCGCTTTGACATATTCTTGAATATCTTGTCCTGAACTTCGTTGTCGACTGACTTGAGAGCTTTCGCAAGTTCCTGCGAATCGACTTCGCGCATAACCTTCTGGATTGCGCGGTCGTCCAGCATAACGATGTCTTCGAATACGAACATTCTCTTCTTGATCTCTTCCGCGAGTTCCGGATCTTCGTCTTCCAAAGCTTCGATAATCTGTTTTTCAGACGCGCGGTCAACAAGGTTGAGGATTTCAACAATGCTTTCAACGCCGCCTGCCGCGGTGTAGTCTTCGCTTGACAGCGACGATAGTTTCTTTTCAAGAACGCGCTCAACTTCGCGCAGAACTTCAGGCGAAGTTCTGTCCATTGTGGCAATACGCCGCGCTACATCGCTCTGCACTTCGTGCGGAAGATTCTGCAGAATGATTGACGCTTTGTTCGGCTCTAAGTATGCGAGAATAAGCGCGATTGTCTGCGGATGTTCCTGCTGGATAAAGTTTAAAAGATGCGCGGGGTCTGTTCTTCTTATAAAGTCGAACGGACGAACCTGAAGGCTTGATGTTAACCGGTTTATAATGTCGATTGCCTTCTGGCTTCCCAAAGATTTTTCCAACAGTTCTCTTGCGTAGTCGATACCGCCAGTTGATATGAACTGGTTTGCCATCATCAGTTCCTGGAATTCCTGAAGGATGGCGTCCTTCTGCTCGGAGTCGATTGTTTCCAAACGCGCTATTTCGAAAGTGAGAGTTTCAATCTCGTCTTCGCGAAGATATTTGAAAATTTCCGAAGAAATTTCCGAACCGATTGTTACTAAAAATATGGCTGCCTTTTGGCGCCCTGAATATTCTTTTACGCCTTTTTTCTTGGAGCCTGCTGCCGCGGCGCCGGGCGTTAATGATTTTGCCATGTTCTATTCCTCCAATAACCAGGTTCTGATAAGCTGGGCAGCATCTTCGGGATGCTCCTTCGCCAGGTTGATGGCGCTTTCCATCAACTGCATCCTTGAACGTTCCTCCATCGAGATGGAAACGTCTTCGCCTTCCTGCTCCGCTTCTGCCATCGCGCTTTCACGCAGCATCTGTTCTCGGCGCGCTCTCTCTTCTTCCGCAAGCCTTTTGCGTCTCTCCATCTCGCGGGAGATCATCCTAAACAGCATAAATCCAAACAGCATTAATGTCAAACCTGCGATAATAATAATAATCGCTGTCTGTGTTTGCTTCTTCTGGAAATACGCCGCGTCTTCCGCTCTGAATTCCGCAGAGCGGTCGAAACGAAGATTGTGCACGGTTACAGAATCGCCTCTTGCGGAATTGTAGCCTATCGCATCACGGATAAGAGCCTGAACCTTAGCTAAATCTTCAGGTGATATTGGAGTATATTCCCTGTCGATAGTTCCTTCAGGCAGCATTATCGGATTTCCTTTTGAATCGAATTTTCTTTTCCAGACGCCGTCAATATTAACAGAAACTGTAACACGATCGATCTGCGGGCTTCTTTCTTCCGATATCTTGCGCTGGTTTATTTCTTCGTTATGAGTTCTTGTTTTCTGAGTCATTTCGCCGTAAAGATTGTCCATGTCTCTGAAAGCGGGAGGTGTCTGCCCTTCTCTTCCCGCTGGTCCTTCGGGATTTAACCCCGAACCTCTCCATGTCGTTTCGGAAACAGATTCTGAAAGAATAAGTGAGTCGCGTAAAATTGAATCGTCATAGGAAAGTCCCGGTGTCTGAGGTTTAATCGTAACAGGAAAACTTTCTTTTGTATCAATCGATTTCTTTGACATATCCATATCGATTTTAATGTTAAGATCTCTTACACGATCCTGTGAATAAGTTTTTTGAATGGATGAAAGTATTACACTGCGGTAATGCGCTTCCTGCATTTTAATAAATTTATTTTCACGTTCGATAAGACCTTGCCTGTCTATAGCCGCCATTCCCTCAAAATCGTTGAGCAGCAATCCTGTATGATCCGTTATCGCGATATTTTCACCCTGAAGCCCTTCAATCGCAAACTGAAGAATCTTTTGGATGCCTTCAATCTTTGCGCGGTTTTGCGTAATATCGCTTCCCGGAGTCGGAATAATCGTCACGCTTGCGCTTCGTGGATTTTGATCAGATAAAAAAAGTTCCCTTGTAGGCCAGACAACTCTTAATTCGACATTGTCAACACCTTCAATCGCTCTGATGTGATCCGCTATCATCCTTTCCTGCGCCCGCTGGAAATTGATGTTGCGTTCCATGTCGGTGATTGTCCATCTTTCCTTATCGAAGATCTGCCACGGATCAATTCCGGTTGGCAAAAGATTTTCGCGGATAAGAATTACTCTCATTTTGCGCGCGGTATGTTCATCCGCAACACGCACAATTCCGTCCGGCGTAACTGTAGCCTTTACATCTTCCTGATTAAGGCGCAGTACAATCCTGTCCAGCATCACAGAGTCTGTAATCGGCCTGTCGTAAACAGGAGTCAGTACAGGAGTCGCTGTAACGCGGAACATTGCAAAGATTACCGCGATGATGATAACGACAGCTCCAGCGGCAATCAACCGTTGTTTCATGGACCAGTTAGCCCATAATGCCGCAGCCTTTGTGAAAAGTTTTTTAAAAAAATCGTTCATGTCCCCTCCCCAAAAATATTATTACCTTGTGTTAATTAAATCTCTCCAGCCCTGAACAAGCCTGCTTAAAATGTTACGTGTAATTGAAAGCGACATGCTCGCTTCCGCCTGGGCAATCGTTATATCATGAATATCAACCGAATCGGGATTGATAATCGCTTGTTTCTGCATATCGCTTGCGTTCATCTGCGCTCCTGAAACTTTATCAAGCGCCTGAAGCATCGCGTCTTCGAATGTTCCCGCTCTTGTAACTGCTCCCGCACTTGTTGCATCCCTTAGTCTTAAAATATTTTCGCCGCTTCCCGAATACGGGCTGTCAGGCGGCAGCATGTGCCTTGCGTGTCCAAGTTTCATCTGTGCCGCGTAATCCTTTATCGCGGCGGAAGTCACAAAAGCGTTATTATTAAAAATCTGCATAAAACCCTCCCATTACCTTCAAATTGCTTTATTGCAACAACACGCTACGCGTGCTCTATCGGGCGCCAATATCAAGCGCTCTCTGGAACATCATTTTGGATCCTTCAATGATTGCCGCGTTCGCTTCATAAGACCTTGACGCTGAAATCATGTCTGTCATTTCCGTAACAACATCCACATTCGGCATTTCCACATATCCTTCCCTTGGACCCGATAAAATCGCGTCAGGATGGGTAGGATCGTAAACATAGCGCGGCTCTGTTGAACGATCTTTTTGAACTTCAACAACGCGCACTCCCTTTCCAATTCCTGAATCCAAGGAATCAGGCAGGAATGGCGATCTCCAGAACGGTCCTTCCGAAACCGGACGCATGATTACACGGCTGCGTTTGAAAGCGCCGCCTTCTGTCGTTCTTGTTGTATTGACGTTCGCCATGTTATCTGCAATTACGTCAAGTCTCATTCTGTTTGCGGTTAAACCTGTAGCCGCAATATTAATTGAACTGTATATTCCCATTTATTCCTGCCTTATCCTCTTAATACCGAATTAATCTGGCTGAATTCAAATGCCGCAGCCTGCGCGTAAAGTGTATAGCTCATCTGGTTTTCTGTGGCAAGCATGAATTCCTGTTCCGGGTCAACATTGTTCCCGTTGTTGTTATATGTGCTTGTATAGTCCAAAACCCTGCGTATCTGCACATCACGGTAGTCCCTTTCCTTGTGATTCGGAATGTGATTCGGATGAGACATAGTCAATTCCAGAGCCGGTTTCTTGTTTTCCGAATCAAGAGCTTTTTTTAGCTCGCTTTCAAAATTGACAACCGAACGTTTAAAGTTGGGTACATCGGCATTTGCCAGGTTATTTGCGATTACAGAGCGCCGGACAGTATTAGCGTCCATAGCGCGGTGCAGCAAATCAATTGTTCTTGCGAAAGTATTCATTTAAATCTTCCTCCCTCTTCAAATTTCGGCATTTGGCAAATGGCACTTTAATCTACTATTCATAATATTTACAATATGTACCTTCCCAAATCCTGGTCCTTCACCACGTCTGCCAGTTTTTGGTTGACATAATCCACGTTAATATCGATATTTGCCGGGGCAATATCGGACGCTTCGAACGACAATTCTTCCAGCAATGTCTCCATAATGGTATGAAGCCGCCTTGCACCGATATTTTCAAGTTTTGTATTTACCTCCGCGGCAAGAGCGGCAAGGCGTTCAATGGCTTCAGCAGCGAAGACCAGTTTTACATTTTCGGTTCCGAGCAGTTCCGTGTACTGTTTTATAAGAGCGTTTTTCGGCTCGGTAAGAATGCGTAAAAAATCGTCCTTGCCAAGGGAGTCCAGCTCTACACGAAGCGGGAAACGCCCCTGCAATTCGGGGATTAAATCCGAAGGTTTGCTTACATTGAAGGCGCCCGCTGCGATAAAAAGCACGTGATCCGTGTTAACAGGACCCCATTTTGTGTTTACTGTCGCGCCTTCTACAATCGGAAGGATATCTCTTTGCACACCCTCGCGCGAAACATCGGGGCCTCCTCCCCTGTCGCCTTTTACGGCAATCTTGTCGATTTCGTCTATGAAGATGATGCCGGTTTCTTCCACACGCTGCCTTGCTTCATCGGTTACTTTATCGCGGTCTACAAGTTTTTCCGCTTCTTCGGCTTTTAGGATTTCCATAGCGCGGGGGACCGAGACAACTTTTTTCTTTTGCCCGCCCGATAACATTCCGGCGATCCCGGAGATACTTGCTTCCAAATCTTCCATACTGCCACCCATCATTTCGAATGACGGGAACGACGGGCTTTGGCCCACCATAAGTTCAACTGTTCTGTCATTGAGTTTTCCTTCGTGAAGCATGACTCTTAGTTTCTCTCTTGTCGCTTTAAACTTTTCATCTTCGCCGTCTTTTGACTCCTGCCCATGCGCATCCTGTTCTGCGTCATTTGCGTTATCCTGCGCATCCGCTTCAATTTGAGCTTCTTGCGCGTTGATGTCCGCGTTCTTATTTAAAACAGGAAAACCTAATTGCAATGTAGTTGCGATAATGCTTGAGTTTGAGTTCTCCGGGTTTATCGCAAATGTTCCCATTGGGCGCATAACGGGTCCCGGTTTTTGCTTTCTCTCTTTTGATTTTTTTCCGTTTGTAGGAAGTAATAAATCTAGCAGCGCTTCTTCCGCGCGTTTTTCCGCTTCCTGAATAACAGCTTCCTGCATTTCCTGTTTAACCATCTGAAAACCAGCCGCCATTAAATCGCGTACCATGGATTCCACATCTCTTCCTACATAACCTACTTCGGTGTATTTAGTAGCTTCTACTTTAATAAAAGGAGAACCTGCGAGCTTGGCAAGGCGGCGCGCGATTTCAGTTTTACCTACACCCGTGGGTCCTATCATCAGGATATTCTTGGGCGCTATATCTTCGCGTATTTCAGGATCGAGTTTCAGCCGTCTTATACGGTTTCTAAGCGCGACAGCGACTGCTCTTTTCGCATTCTTCTGCCCGACTATATATTTGTCAAGCTCGGCTACAATTTCTCTTGGAGTATATTCGATTCTTTTGTCTGTTGTCTGTTTCTTTTCTTCCATTATGATAGTTCCTCTATTGTTATCTGTACATTGGTATAAATGCAGATGTTACCTGCAATTTTTAAACTTCTCTGCGCTATTTCCGCTGCGGAAAAATCGCTTCCTTCCAAATATGCCAATGCCGCCGCGTAGGCATAATTTCCGCCTGAGCCAATCGCAAGCGCGTTATCCGCAGGTTCAATAACGTCTCCTGTACCGGAAATTAAAAGTGTTTTTTCTTTATCCGCCACAAGCAAAAGCGCTTCAAGACGCCTTAGAGTGCGATCCATACGCCAGTCTTTCGCAAGTTCCACAGCGGCTCTTGCAAGGTCTCCCGAAAATTCTTTTAATTTTACCTCAAAGCGGTCAAAAAGCGTAAACGCGTCGGCTGTCGCGCCGGCAAAACCGCAAAGAACTTTTCCGTCCATCAGGCGGCGCACTTTACGGGCGTTGTTTTTCATAACAGTTTCACCTAACGTTACCTGCCCGTCGCCTGCCATCGCGACTTTACCGTCTTTGCGCACGGCTATTACAGTTGTGCTTCTAAATTTTCCTTTCACTTCGCTTTCCTCCAATCGCTCTGCTGTGCGGGTGTGAAGCCGCGTATACTTTCTTTAAATTTTCCAGATTAACATGCGTATAACGCTGTGTGGTTGAAATGCTTGAATGTCCGAGCATTTCCTGCACAATGCGCACATCGCACCCTGAATTTACAAGATGTGTCGCAAAACTGTGACGCAGCGAGTGGGGGTGTATACTTTTCCCAAGCCCCGACTGCTGCGCATAACGGGAAATGATCCAGCGCACTCCGGGAACAGAAATCGGCTGCCCCTTCCTGTTAATAAAAAGAGCGCTCTTTCTGCCGTCGATGCCTGCCATCTTTAAACGCGCTTCCCTCTGCGGAAGATACTCAACAATAGCGGCAATCGCTTCATCAGAGAAAAACACAAAGCGCTGCTTCCCGCCCTTTCCTGTAATTTTCGCTTCGTCTAAATCCTGCGACATGTCCGCCATGGAAAGCGAAACTACTTCTGAAATGCGTAAACCGGCGGAATATATCGACATAATGAGCGCTTTATCTCTTTCCGGCCATAAAATCCCGGCTGTTTCAGGAAGAGCCGCAAAATCCGCCATCTCATCCTCCCATAAAACGGAAGGAAGTTTAACAGGTGTTTTAATGTTTCGCAGTGTCGTACATGGATTGTCTTTCCGTTTGCTAAACCGAACCATCCAGCGGTAAAGACCGCGGATGGAAGACAGGCATCTGTTCACACTTGTTGCTGCCATACTTTCAGCGGACAAGTCCGCGATAAATTTTTGTACTTCATAAGACTGCGCTTTAATCAGATTTATTTCGTGATTGCTGCAATAATTTGAATAATGCATAAGGTCGTTATTGTACGCTTCTACAGTTCGCTCTGATACGCCTTTTACAGACTGAAGGTATTGTAAATATTCCTGAATAATTGTCATTGCTTGCTTCCTTTACTCCTCATCCACCGCGTGCAGGTAATCACATTCGGGGTTTATACAGACTTTATGAGCTCCGTTTTTCTTGTCGTATTTTTCCACCATGAAAAATCCGCATTTCGGGCAATCCTGCTTTATCGGTTTAAAGTGGGAAATAAAATCGCAGTCCGGATAATTTGTGCAGCCGTAAAATTCTTTTCCCCTGCCCTTTGTTTTTCTTGCGACAACATCACCTGAGCACTTCGGGCATTTTGCCAGCGGAATTGATTTTGTGTTTCTGCATTCCGGAAATCCTGAGCACGCAAGGAAAAATCCAAAACGTCCCAATTTTTTAAGCAGGGGCTTTCCGCATTTTTCGCAGACAAAATCCGTTTTTTCATCTAATGTGCCTTTATAGGATTCAATCGTTTTACTAACATCATCCACTGTCGCTTTAAAAGGATCCCAGAACTCCCTGATCATTTCAGGCCAGCTAATCTTGTTTTCTTCAACTTCGTCAAGTTTTGTTTCCATGGACGCCGTAAAATCCGCGTCAACATAAAGCGGGAAATGTTCAACAAGCACATCAAAAATCAGTTTGCCGAGAATTGTAGGCACAAGCTGCTTGTTAGATCGCGTAACATAATAGCGATCCAGCAGAACGGAAATAATTGACGCATAAGTTGACGGGCGGCCTATGCCTTTTTCTTCCAGAGTACGGACAATCGAAGCGTCTGTAAAACGGGCCGGACCCTGCGTAAAATGCTGCTCGCTTCTGAACTTTTCCACATTTACTTTTTCGTCTTTCTTTAATGTCGGACACGAACCGCCTGATTCTTCCTTGGAAGAAAGAAGTTTAATAACTTTGTAAAAACCTTTTTCTAAAAGTTTTGTTCCGCTGACGCGGAAAATACCTTCTTCGCTTCCTGCTACAACTTTAATATCTACGCTGACTGTCCTGCTTTTCGCGTTATTCATCTGACTTGAAACAAATCTTTCCCAGATTATTGTATAAAGGCGCAGCTGATCTTTTGAAAGATACTCTTTGATTGAATCGGGGGTATACTCCGTGTAAGTGGGTCTAATCGCTTCGTGCGCGTCCTGCGCGTTTTTGCCGACAGTATATTCAGCGGGTTTCGCAGGAAGTTCGTTAGGATAATTCTTGGAAAGCCATGCGCGCACATCTTCCAAAGCGGTATTGGAAATACGCACACTGTCAGTGCGCATGTATGTGATAAGACCAACCCTTGACGCGCCGATACTTACGCCTTCATAAAGCTGCTGCGCAACCTGCATCGTCTTTCGCGATGTAAAACCAAGCCGGTTCGCAGCTGTCTGCTGCATCTGCGATGTTGTAAAAGGCGCCTTCGGGCGGATTGTTTTATCGGTATCGCGGACATCAGAGACAATACATTCATTGTTTTGAATCTTTTCGATTATGGATTTTACTTCGGCTTCGTTTTTCAGATCCAATTTGCTGTTATTCCAAAGTACAAGCTGCGCTGTATAAATTGTTTTTCCGGCTTTAAAATCAGCTTCTAATGTCCAGTATTCTTCGGGAATAAAATTGTCAACTTCTTTTTCACGTTCACAGATCAGGCGCAGCGCGACAGACTGTACGCGCCCGGCGGAAAGCCCATTTTTTACTTTTTTCCACAACAGCGGAGAAAGATTATAACCGACAAGCCTGTCCAAAACGCGGCGCGCTTTTTGCGCTGCGACTTTCGTCTCGTCTATACCGCGCGGATTAACAACAGCGTCATTAACCGCCTGCGGTGTAATTTCGTTAAAACTAATTCTTTCAATAGGGATTTTATCCGTTTTCGCCATAATGGCATTTCTAAGATGCCACGCAATCGCTTCACCTTCGCGGTCATTATCACAGGCCAGCAGCACCTTGCCTGATTTTTTTGCGTCAGACTGCAGCTCTTTTAAAATTTTTGCTCTTCCGCGCACAGTAATGTATTCAGGCTCAAAATTATGCTCCACATCAATGGCGGTCCTTGATTTCGGAAGATCGATCAGGTGTCCCATCGACGCTTTTACATTGTAGGATGGGCCCAAATATTTTTCGATTGTCTTAACTTTTCCCGGAGATTCTACAATAACAAGAATTTGTTTTTCCTGTTTTGCTGATTTCTTTTTTGCCGGGCTCTTTTTCGCCTTTTTTTCAGTTGCCATACCACATCCTTAAATATCAATTTTTAAAAAGCCTGCGATGGTGGAAATTAACTCTCCCCTGTTTTCACCGAACGCAAGGCCGTTTCTGTCAGCAATCTCCTCGTTTCCGATATTCCATTTATCAAGCACATCTTTCGCTGAACCGATTATTTCAGCTCCGTCTTCTACCAGTTTTAAAGTTCCGCTTTTATCAAACTTCGCACTGCTCTCCACTCCTGCCGAAGCGACCCACACATCTTTACCCTGTTCAAGCGTAAATCCGGCTGTTATTAACGCGCCTGATTTTTTAGGCGCTTCTACAATCAGAACACTGCGCGAAAGCCCTGCGATAATTCTGTTACGCGCCGGAAAACTCCATTTGCTTGGATGTGTTCCCGGAGTATATTCAGAAATTAACGCGCCTCCTGAATCAAGTATCCTCTTGGCAAGCGGTCTGTTCACTGAAGGATATATTTCATCTATTCCAGAACCTAAAACCGCATAGGCGCTTGCGCCTCCTACAAGGCTTCCGCGGTGTGACATCGCGTCAATCCCAAGCGCAAGCCCTGAAATGACCGATATACCCAACCTTGAAAGATTTCCCGCGATTTTATACGCCTGTTCCGCAGCCTGCGGGCTGGGATGCCGGGTTCCGACCATTCCCAACATGGATCTTTCCGGATTCGGAAGAGTGCCTTTGTAATAAATCACAGAAGGCGGATCGTATATTTCTCTTAACAGCGGCGGGTACATTTCGTCCGTATAGGACACCCATTTAATTGATCTTGTACGGCACGCGGTATCAATACTCCCCGCTTTCTCAAATATTTCGCTTATATCCCAGAACTGCGTTAATTCATGTTCAATAATTCCTTCTACGTCTTTCTTTGAAAGAACAAACATATCTTCTTCTTTATTAAACACCTGCAGTAAATATATTTTATCCGTTATCTTCAGTCCCGGTAAAAGAGAAATAACTAAATCCAGCAGTCCGCGGTTACTCATATAGTATCCCCTGTATAATATCTCTGTTGTTTAACGCATCATCCCTAAGTTTTTTATCTTTTGTCCGATCCGCAATCCTGTCGTATAAATCAATCGCTCTGTAATATTCGCCGGTTACATAAAACGCTCTTGCAAGCACAAACATTGCCGACACATCAGAAGTTTGTATCTGCAAATACCTTTCAAGGTGGACAATCGCATCTTGCGGGCGATCCAGTTCAAAAACATACAATATTCCAAGTCCGTACATCGGTCTTGTATATGTAATATCCAAATCAAGCGCCCGCAGGTATGAGTTTTCCGCCAGCTTAAAATAATGCTCTCTTTGCCTTTCATCGCTTACAGAAAACCCAACGATGGATTTCGCGACAGAAGCGGCTGAGACTCCTGTTAAATAAAAGAGTGCCGCGTCTTCCGTGTTAAAGTAAATTGCTCTTTCTAAAGCCTGGAGGGCGTCATTGTGCATATTTCTGTCTGCAAGCCTTGTAGCCAAAATCTTCCAGTAAACACCCGTTTGCGCGCCTTCTTTTACATTTCTTTCGATCTGATCTTCATATAACGCGATAGCCTGTCTTAGAGCGTCTATTGTTTCAGGAGGTCCGCCGCGCGGACTTAACTCCGCCATGCGTTTAGCCAGTTCCTTGCTCGTGCGCGCGCTTGTGCTCTGATATATAAAATAAATCAGACATCCGACAGCGCCAAGAATAAGAATAGCCATAACAAACTCTTTAAATTTCTTCATATTATCTCACATTTCCCCCGACAGCCTGGGAAGGTAGCGGCGGTGATTTTCACGAAGAATTGCCGTATCCACGTGAGTATAAATCTGTGTTGTAGAAAGATCGGCATGTCCCAAAAGCTCCTGCACGGTTCTTAAATCCGCGCCTCCTGCCAAAAGAGATGTCGCAAAACTGTGCCGTAATGTATGAATATGCGACGAAGTTCCGGCAAGCATGGCGTATTTGGCGTAATTTTTCCATATTCCCTTTCTGGAAAGGCGTTTTCCGTTCCTTCCGATAAAAAGCGCAGGGGTTTTATTTACGCTGCCTGAAAGTTTAGGCCGCCCTTCTTCAAGATAAATTCTTAATCTTGCGGACGCTTCTTCGCCGAAAAGCACGAGCCTTTCTTTGCTGCCTTTACCTTTTACTCTTGCCATTCCGCCGTTAATGTCAATGTCCCTGAGATTCAAAGCGCAGGCTTCACAAACGCGAAGCCCTGCCGAATAAATCAGTTCAAACAGACCTCTGTCACGGCATCCATTGGGAGTAGTTATGTCTATCAAATTCAAAAGCGTTTCGATCGTCTTTTTATCAAGAACCTCAGGCAGCTTCCTTTTTCTTTTTGGACTTTCCAAAAGAGAAGCCGGATTTTCTTTTACTAACCTTTCATCATAAGCAAACCTGAAAAATGAACGAAGAGCTGATATTGCCTTGGCGATAGAACGCGGATCAATTTCATCCTCCTGATTGCGCATAACAATATAATCTGTCAGAACAGCAGCGTCCGCATTGCCCAGAGAAATGTTTTTTTCTTCCAAAAATTTAAGAAACCGCTTAATTTCGATACGGTAACATTCTTTAGTCAATACAGATCTGCGCTCTATTGCGACAAGCCGTGAACAAAATCTGGCAAGAAGCTCTTGTGTCTTCAATTTAGAACTTCTCCGCTGTTTCCAGCACCGGTTTTTCTTCTGTATGGTAATTATGATTTCTTATAACCGATGGAACATCCAGAGTGTCTTCGTATTCACGCTGCGCGATGTACGGCATGAACTCGGGTCTTTTTGTTCTTTCTACCATCTTTACATAATCATTAAAATCAATATATTCTTCTGATTTTTTAATGGTAGTAGTTTGATTTGTGCTTGTATACTTGTCCTGCTGAAAACCTGTGGCAATAACCGTTATCTGCACACTGTTATCAAAATCAGGCGACAGGCGAAGTCCCTGTATAATATGAGCTTCCGGATCGCATTTTTCCTTGATTGATTTAACAATGCTTTGAATCTCCACAATCGTAAGATCTTCGGGTCCTGCGATATTGATAAGAACTCCTGTCGCTCCTTCGATGCTTGTATCTTCAAGAAGGGGGTTATCTATGGCTGTTTTAACGGCGTCAAGAGCGCGATTTTCACCTGAACCAAAACCAATACCCATAAGCGCTTCTCCCTTGCCCTTCATGATTGTCTCAACATCGGCAAAGTCGGTATTTTGGAATCCTGTTTCGGTTATTAGCTCCGATATTCCCTGCACTCCTCTGCAAAGTACATCGTCCGCAATCTGGTAAGCCCTGTTGACTGTGTATGTGTTGTCAACGATTTTAAATAAATGTTCATTGGGAATGACGATCAATGTGTCCACTTCTTCTCTGAGTTTTGCGATTCCTTCTTCCGCAAGCCGCATTTTATAGCGGCCTTCGAATTCAAACGGAGTTGTTACAACAGCAACAGTAAGAGCACCTAACTGCCTTGCGATCTTCGCAATAATCGGAGCAGATCCGGTCCCGGTTCCTCCACCCATTCCCGCGGTAACAAAAACCATATCCGCGCCTTTAAGCGCTTCGGCAATCGCAACTTGATCTTCAAGAGCGGCTCTTTCACCCTTATCGGGATTTCCCCCCGCTCCGCGTCCGCCTGTTACTTCCGCGCCGATTTGCACCTTAACTTCAGCCCTGCTCTTGTTGTGCAGATCCTGAATATCAGTATTAACCGCGATAAACTCTACTCCAGACATACCCGCTTCGATCATGCGATTTAAAGCGTTTCCGCCGCCACCGCCTGCTGAAATCACCTTGATAACCGCCGGTACATCCTTGCGCAAACTTTTTTGACTGCTCTCGTTTGCTGTGATTACCTTAAGAGATGATGGACATATCATCTCCTGCGGTTTGAATTGAAGTACCTGCGGTTTTGGCCTTGATACTTCGCTCTCTGTGGTTGTTGTGTGTTCACATACCGCTAAAACATTCATCTTTACATTCCCCCCCGGTTTTATATTTTAATTGTCTGATTTAAAAACAACGTTTTTTTATCAGATCAAAAGAATTCTTCTTTTAACCAAGATTTAAATTTATCGATAAGAGCAACGCTCTTTTTGTCTCCCTGCCTTAATTCAGAACCTCTTTCCGCAGGATCAAGACCTGCTCTTCTCTCTCCTTCAAGCGCAAGACCGATGGCTGTGGCAAACGCCGGAACGCGGTATTCTTCCACAAGGCCGCCCAGTTCCTTGGCAGGGAGCGGGCTTCCAAGTCTTGCGGGCAGTTTTAAAATATTGTTGGCAAGTTCTACAACACCGGATAACTGAGCCGTGCCGCCTGTCAGCACAACGCCGCCGCCAAGAGGACGGGGAAGAGTTAATGTATCCAGGTGCTGTTTTACAAGCTTGAATATCTCTTCCATCCTTGGTTTGATGATCGCAAGTATCTGTGTTCTTGGAATTGACATCGGCGGCCTTCCGCCCACTCCCGGCACGATTACTGTTTCATCGTCGTCTAACATTGTTTCCCAGCAGCAGCCTGCGTCTATTTTAATTTTTTCCGCGTTTTCAGCTGAAATATTTTTTAAGATGGAAATATCGCTTGTTACATGAGAGCCGCCCGCGGGAATCGTATATGTAGAAAACGGAGTGCCTTCCACATATACAAGAACATCAGTTGTTCCGCCGCCTAAATCGATTAACACAACGCCAAGATCCATCTCTTCCTGCGTAAGCACCGCGCGCCCGGCGGCAAGCGTCTGTAAAATAAGTTCATTCACGCGAAAGCCCGCGCGGTTTACGCATTTAATTAAATTCTGCGCGCCTGTTACCGCGCATGTGATAATATGCACTTCGGATTCAAGGCGCACACCTATCATGTCCATCGGGTTTCTAATCCCTTTCTGATCATCAACTTTAAAATTCTGAGGGATAACTTCCAGTATCTGCCTGTCCGTCGGAATAACTACAGCTTTTGCGGCTTCTATAACACGTTCAATGTCATCCTGTCCTATTTCTCTTTCTCTTGTGTCTTTCTTTTTTCCTGTTACTCCGACAACTCCGCGCGAGTTAATTCCGTTAATATGATTTCCGCCTATCCCTGTCCAGCAGTCTGTTACTTCAAGTCCGCTCATCATTTCGGCGTCTTCAATCGCGGCGGCAATCGCGCGTAATGTAGCTTCGATATTTACAACTACGCCTTTTCTTAAACCTGTAGACGGGCGGACCCCCACTCCTACAATTTTAAGGCTTCCGTCCGTGTCGCGTTCACAAACAATAACGCGAACACAGGTTGAACCGATATCTAATGATACGATAACTCTGCTATTCATCAGGATTGCTCCTTTATTTTATATGAACCCATTGTGGATCTAAAATCTATTTCCTGCGGTTTTTGAACATCATTCTCAAACACATTCAGCATTAAAAGCATATAGCGCAATGTGTCTTCTGTTAAATTGTTCTCTACCCTCACTCTGACGGAACTGTGAACCGGGAAAAGCACAAGTTCAAAACCGTCCCATGTTTTTCTTTCTATGCGTATCTCAGAAATTGCAGATAACAATTCAGGTGAAGATGCCGCGATTTCCGATAAATTTCCAACAAGCGGAACAAGAGCCGCGGGAAGTCTCATGTTAAGCATCGGGCTTTCAATGCCTGATAACACAGGTATGTCGGATTTTTCCTGCAAACCTGCAGTTCTTCCGATTTTAAAAAATACTCCCTGTCTGTCGATATAAATCGGCACCTGTTTTGAATTTATTGTCGTAAGCGTAACCGCCGCGGCCTGACGCGGAGTTAAAAAGACAGATAATTTATCAGGAAAACGTTTAATAACAACCGCGGACTCAACTAAAATATTATTAGAAAGTTTTTCTTTAACAAGCGCGGTTTTAGTTGATACAAAGGATGAACTGTCGTCAATGCCGGCGATAGAAAGAATCTGTTCGCGGTTAAGTCCTGTAAAGCCGTGCACCTCTACCGAAGAAAACGGAATAAAAGGAGAGATGCCGAAAAGCCAGATTAATTCCGCCGCGAAAATAATCGCTGCGATAATCAAAAGCCTTTTAAGACCTTTTTCGATTTTTCCTGAAGCGCCTGATGTTTTCTTTTTTACAGAAATATCATCAGAGGCGGCGTAATAATAATCAGCGCTCATAATCCGCCTCCATAATTTTATATTCTGACGAATAACCGCGCGTTACGCCGCCTGTTCTTGCAACATTCGCGATAAGAGCGGCGCAGACAAGCGAAGTTATAAGCGAAGAGCCGCCCGCCGAAAAGAAAGGAAGAGGAATACCTGTAGCAGGCAATGCTCCCGAAACCACGGCTGTGTTTAAAAGAGCCTGTGACACTATTATGGTTGTTAATCCGGCTGCCAATAATCTGCCGAACATTGTTTTGCTGTCTAACGCCGCTTTGTAACCAAGCACCGCGAAAACAGCGAATAACGCGAAGATCAATATGATGCCGATAAATCCTGTTTCTTCGACATACGCGCTGAAAATAAAATCTGAATGTATTTCCGGAATACTCGCGATCTTTCGCGTACCTTCTCCTAATCCCTTTCCCCAAAAACCGCTTGAAATAATCGCTTCCCTGCTCGCCTGGACCTGGAAACCGGCGCCAAGAGGGTCCCACTCAGGACGCAGGAAGCTGACAAGACGCCTTACCCTGTGTTCTTTTGTAAATACCAGCAGCGCGGAAACCGGAACAATCACCGCGACAGCGGCGAAGAAATACCTGTAACGCATTCCCGCAAGGAAGAAAATAATCATTGCGTTAAACACAATAAAAACCGCTGTGGAAAAATTGTTCTGTGCGTAAATGAGCGCGAAGAAAATCCCTGTTACTAAAACAGGCGGCAAAATACCTGAATTAAAATTATCAAGATTGTCCGCTTTTTTATCCAAGAGGTGCGCAAGATACAGCGGAAGCACAAACTTTACCATTTCGGAAGGCTGATACGAGAATGGCCCGATTTCTATCCAGCGTGACGCGCCGTAGCGTTCTATGCCGATACCGGGAACCATTGTTAATATACACAGTGCAGCCGCTATGCAGAATAACGGCAGAATGCATTTTCTTAAGAAACTCAGGCTAATCCTTGAAAAGATAATAAACAAAACAATACCGGCGGCCGCAAAGATAACCTGCCTTATAATAAAATAATTTCCATGCCTGAAAAATCTTGCGGCGAAAGAATATGACGCGGAATAAAGCGTTACAAGGCCTAACCCCATTAACAGGATTACGCATAAGTAAAAGAGGTGTACTGTATTTTGGCTCTGTGCTCTTTCTACATCAAATTGATACATTTACATTCCTTATTGTATTTTTAAAGTGGACAACGCGATAATTGCGAAAAGTCCGCCGAGTATCCAAAAACGAATTACAGTTTTTGTTTCCGACCATCCCATTAGCTCGTAATGGTGATGCAGAGGCGCCATTTTGAAAATTCTTTTTTTGCGCAATTTAAATGACGCAACCTGAATGATTACAGAAGCGATTTCCAAAACAAAAACTCCGCCGATAACAAGAATCAAAATCTCCTTTTTTAAGATTAATGAAATAACGGCAATTACTCCGCCTAAGGATAAACTGCCGACATCACCCATAAACACTTCCGCAGGATGCGCGTTGAACCACAGAAAGCCCACGCACGCTCCTGCTGCGGCAAGGCAGAATACCGTAAGCTCTCCGGCTTCGGGAATATAGGGGATACCCAGGTAGGTTGAATAATCCACACGCCCCGTAATATATGTAAGTATCGCCAGAGTGATGAAAACAAGAATTAAAAGACCTGCAAGCAAACCGTCCAATCCGTCTGAAAAGTTTACCGCGTTTGATTCGCCTACAACAAGCAAAACCGCGAAAGGAATCCACCAAAAACCCAAATCTAATACAGGATCTTTAAAGAAAGGAATATAAAGAGCGGTTACATTGTCGCCGCCTGTAAAATAAATTATCAGCACAACTGTTATCGCGATTGCAAACTGCCCGGCAAGTTTCGCCCACGCAGGCAGCCCGGCTGAATTATGACGCACAACTTTCAAATAATCATCTATAAAGCCGATAATACCAAATGCCAAAAACGCGCCCATTGTGATCCAGACTGCGATATTCTGCAAGTCTCCCCAGAACAACATTGCGATTACAACAGAAAGAATTATAAATATTCCTCCCATTGTAGGCGTTCCGGTTTTAATTAAATGCGTCTGCGGTCCGTCTTCGCGCACAGACTGCCCTATTTTAAGCCTTCGCAGGAATTCTATAATTCTTCCGCCGAAGATAAAGCAGATTAAAAGCGTTGTAAGAGCCGCGAAGGCGCTGCGGAATGTCAGATAACCCAATACGCGGAACGGAGTAAAATAACTGAATAAAAGATCAAAAAATTCAACAAACATCAGCAACCCCCCGTCAGCATATCGCTTAATCTTTCAAGAGCGCAGCCGCGCGAACCTTTAAGCAGCACAAGATCGCCTTTTTTAACAAAACTGTCCAGAGCGGCGCTAAGGCTTCCAATATCATTTGAATGAAAAAAATCATTTTTGTTATCCGCAAGACAAGCTGCGGCCGCTTCAATTTCCCTGCCGAACAAAAACACTTTTTTTGCCCCGGACACCGACAGCAAAAAGCCGACCTTTTGATGTTCAGAAGCGGAACTGCCGCCGAGTTCCAGCATATCGGCGATAACGTAAATTTTTCTTCCCGGCCATTCGATAGAATCGCAGAATTCAATGCTTCTTGCCATCGATTCGGGGTTCGCGTTGTAACAATCGCGCACAACAGTCGCACGTTTTCCGTTAAGTATTTCAAGCCTGCCAAAAAGAGGTTTTACAGATTCCAGCCCTTTTTTAATCGCGCCCGAACTTACAGGTATTTCTTTCGCAATGGCGATTGCGGCTAACGCGTCTTCAAGACTGTGTTTGCCGGGTAGCGCGTAATGTATTTTTTCACCTGCCCAGATAATTTCAGTCCCATCAAGCCCAAGGCTGCGCGCTCCCTCGAATTCTTCAAACCTTTCAGCTCCATAATATTTAATCTTTGCCGCGACACCGTCCGCAAGATCGTCAGCGTATTCATCGCTGTCAGGAATCAGGGCAATATCGCTGCTGTTCAAATAGTTAAAAATGCATTTTTTTTCATTTAATATCTTTTCTTTGCTGCCAAAATACTCTATATGCGCAGTGCCGATGTTTGTGACTAACGCTATATTCGGCTTAAGAACACCAGCGATTTCACAAATCTCACCGGGCCTGTTCATGCCAAGCTCGAAAACCCCAACTTCATGATGCGATCTTACTTCAAAGACAGAGAGCGGAAGCCCTGTTTCGGAGTTTAAGTTTCCTTTATTCATTACAGTGTTTTTTTCGCAGGAAATGATGGAAGAAGCAACCTCTTTGGTCGTTGTCTTTCCGGACGAACCTGTAATCCCTGCTTTTATAAGTTTGGGAAATTTTTCAAGATAAACACGCGCCGAATCCTGCAAACCTTTTAATGTATTAGGCACGGCGATTAAATCTTTTCCCATCCGGCTTGCGATATTTACAAGATCGAAACTTTCAATTTTTAATGAAGATACAACAGCTCCCCTTGCGCCTGAAGCGAAAGCGGCTTTTACAAACTCATGTCCGTCGCTGGTTGAACCTTCCAGGGCGAAGAAGAGAGCGCCTTCTTTAACGGCGCGCGAATCAATGGCTACTGAGGAAAAACCTTTATTAGGCGCAAATGAAATATAGTTCGCTTCCAGTAAACCTGAAAGTTCTGCCATACTCAGAAGGTCAGTATTCATGCCCCTTTCCTCCCATTATTTTTACCTGAAGAAAATACTCAGGCGGTATCTTGTTTAACTTAAGCTCGCTTTTCGCGATATTTTCTATTCTTTGCGGCGAAGAATACTCGCCGATTCCGGCAATAAGCCTTTTATTGCTCTCGATCCATTCGGCTTGAGTCTGCTCCAGGCGTTCAAGTTCACCGGCAAGATTTTTATACCTGTTGGACTGCCAGACCAATAAACCCAGGCAAAGAGGAATGGACAAAACCAGAACATAAATTAATAGAAAACGTTTAATCATTGTCATCCCCGTCTAATACTTTTTCCGCAACGCGAAGTCTCGCGCTTCTGGATGGAGGGTTACGCTCAATCTCGTCATCAGCAGGCGTTATTCCTTTTTTTGTCAGCAGATTGACTGAGCGTCTCCCTTCACATTTACAGATCGGCGCATTTTCGGGACAGATACAGTTTTTGTTCATTGTACGAAAGAAGTTCTTAACAATGCGGTCTTCCAATGAATGAAACGATATCACACCGAGCCTCCCTCCTGGCTCTAATGTCCGAAACGCGGCCTCAAGGAGCGATGGAAGCCGTGTAAGCTCTCCGTTCACCGCGATGCGAAGAGCCTGGAAAGTCTTCGTTGCCGGGTGAATCTGTCCGTGCCTGTAAGAAGCAGGCACAGCTCTATAAACTATGTCAGCAAGAGCCGACGTAGTTGTAATTGTTGATTTCTGCCTTTGCTGTATAATAGAAGAAGCTATTCTGCGCGAGTAGCGTTCTTCGGCATTGTTATACAGAAGATCGGCAAGTTCGCGTTCGGGAAGACGCGCAAGTAAATCCGCCGCGGTCATTCCCTGCGAAGCATCAATACGCATATCTAAATATTCATCTTTTTCAAAACTAAAGCCCTTACCGCTATTTTTATAGTGGTAAGAGCTGATGCCTAAATCAAATAAAATTGTATTCGGCCTTCTAATCTGTGCGGGGTAATCCGCAAAGAAATCGTGCGACCATCCGCAGTAAAAATGGACACGATCTAAAAACTGCTCAAGGCGGCCTTTGGCTATATCAATTATATCGCTGTCGGCATCAACGGCGATTAATTTCAAATTGGGGTATTTGGAAAGGAACGCGAAACTGTGTCCGCCCTCTCCCGCGTTTGCGTCTACCATCCATTCATTCTTCTCACGGGGACCAAGAAGATCGAGAGTTTCATCAAGCATAACAGGTGTGTGCGTGTAATCAGTCATCACTCAATCCCCCTCTTTCGCTTGATTCTCTGGCTTAATTCTGCTGAAGCAGCGGCAAACCTGCCGGCGTTTTCTTTGCTGTTTTCATCGCTATACGCCTGATAACTCTTTGCGTCCCAAATCTGTATATGGTCAATAGAACCTAAAACTACGCATTCTTTGGATATATCCGCGTACTCAAGAAGGTGTTCCGCGACAAGGATTCTTCCGGCTTTATCAATTTCCGCGTCCTGGGCTGAATGAATATACTTGGTAGCCAGGAGAAGATCGCTTTCAGAAAAAGGATCCGTAGTATCTCTGATAACATCAGCGATTTTTTCTTCCCAATCGGCGCTCGCATAAAGCCTTAAATATTTGGTTACGCCCTTGGAAACAATTACGGATGCAGCGTTTAATTTGCTTCGTAAACCGACAGGTAAAGTGATACGGTGCTTATCATCGAGAATTACGTTATATTTACCATTCAGCACCATTCCCCACTTTCTCCCACTTGCACCCAATTATCCATAATTTTAATTCTCCGTCAATCACTATTCATAATATTTTTTAAAAAAAGTGAAAAAAAATACGATTTATACTACACGTCTATGTAGTAGTAGGTGATAATTGCCAGAATTTGTCATTTTTATTATAATTAGTAGATATAAACAGGGAGGAACCATGCAGATCAACGAATTTTTCATTGTTTTCCCGGAGGGTGATGTCCAGGAAGTCCCCGCAAAACTGCCTTTTAATACTCTTGTGGACATGAACGGCACTGTCCTTAACCTGCCTTTACCGACTAATAAAATGATTGTTTTCAAGATCGCGGCGATTAAAACCGAGGAGAAAACAGGGGTAAGCGAAACTTATCATTTTTTAGATTTGCTTAGCGCAGACGAGTTAGTAGAATACATTTAAAAGGAATTTACCACGAATCATACGAAAAAAAGCCTGTTAAAAGAAGCTGCCAGGTTTAGGAAATCTATTGGGACGAAGAACGAGAGTTCCCTTCATAAAACTTTAAAATTCCAATATACAGGTTCAGGCGGAAAGAGTGAGGTTGAGGTTGGAGAGTTTGTTGCTGACGGGATACGCACAGACGGCGAATATATTGAGGTGCAAACCGGGAGTTTTGGACCGTTAAGGAAAAAAGTTAAGGAATTTGCTTCACGCGGCAAGGTGCGTATTGTCCACCCCATCGCGGTAAATAATAAAATTGAAGTATTTGATACTAAAGGAAAGCTTCTTTACAGGCGAAAAAGCCCAGTACACGGCACTATTTGGGATTTATTCAACGCATTGCTCTATGCTCCGGAACTGCCGCTCACTAAAAATATAACAGTTGAGGTTGTTCTTGTTGATATTACGGAAAAACGCGTTAAAGACGGCAAGGGCACATGGCGGCGAAAAGGCATCAGCAAAATTAATAAAGAGTTGTCCGCGTACCACGAAAGCGTCCTTTTCGCCAAAAAGAGCGATTATATGCGCTTTATTCCATTTAAAAAAGGCGTGGAATTTACCGTTACCTCTCATGCGAAGGAAACCGGCATTAAAAGAGCTATGTCCCAGAAAGTGTTGTATGTGTTATGTAAAATGAAGGTGATTAAGCGCATTGGAAAAAAAGGCAATGCCTGGGTTTATGTGCGGTAAAATTATTTACTTTTATTAATTCTTATAACTCAATTTTCGCACTTGAAACATTCGAAAAAATGTGTTAGATTTCAATAAGGGATAGGTTTAGCGTAATGTTAGCCGAAACCCTAAAAAACCGCCTTTTAAGGAGGACACATGTTGTTTCCGATTTCCTTAATGATTACCCCCCCCCCCCCCC